>Ga0265595_1001173_pt1 | contig 21136 bp, 18 predicted proteins | sample saktaG_15_FD_190148 | JGI IMG/M metagenome (GOLD analysis project Ga0265595, IMG submission 190148) | Saline water microbial communities from Sakinaw Lake, British Columbia, Canada - sak_2013_06_06_50m | ecosystem: Environmental > Aquatic > Non-marine Saline and Alkaline > Saline ... | reverse complement strand
CTTTGTTAAGTGCTGGAGCAGGATTATTAGCAGGATTTGCGGTAACAACACTAATAGGGATTTCAGCAGGCGTTTTCATAACAAGACCTGCCTTTGCAGACATTGTTGGGCAGATGGAAGCTTAAAAGTAATAAAGAATTCAGTTCAATAATTTCTCAATATTTTTTAGAATACTGTTTTGATCAACTCCTCGTCTTATAGCTAAAATTCCATTTTTGAATCCCAATTTACCTCTAACATCCACAATTCTTCCTTCATCAGATTCGCTACCATGGTAGCATAGATTATTCCCTCTTAGATCAACCACACTACCTCCGACAGATTCAATTATGGGGACAACAGGGAAAACATCAGAAAGTCCAATTCCAGATTCATATATAAAGAAATCCGTTTCCCCATTTAATAGTGCTTGAGTTTGAGGAGCCATACCCCTTGAGTATTTCACTTCACACCCTAATAACTGAGCAATAGGTGTTAAAAGACCCTGTCGCTCAATAGGCGTCCTTCCAAAGATCATACTTTTTCTTGAAGGAACATTAGCTTCAATCACATTTCCAGACCGATCCCCCTCAAAAGAAAATCCCCAGATAGTCCCACTATCCATGGGGTTAATCACCCCCATTGTCGGAGCGAATTTACCTTGATGATAGAAACAAACACCGGCCATTGTAGAATACCCTTTCTTACCTTCAGCTAATAATTTACCTCCGTCTAATGGATCATAAAAAACGCCAATATCACCTTCTTTAAAATCAGATGGATTTGGAGAAACAGGATAATCTTCAATAAAAACATGCCAGGCTGGAAACCGCTTTTTTGTAGCATCGTGATATAGCTTTCCTACAGCAACATCAGGTTTTGTAATCTCATCAGCTACTCCAGACAAATAATGGCCTTTAATCTTAACCCCTAGATCTCCAGAGTTTATTGCACCATTAATTATCTCAGCCCCATCTCCTAAAAGATTTACTAAAAAATCCCGACTCTGTCTAATTTGCTCAATCTGATTTTCCATATTAAATTGAACATTTAAGGACTTATAAATCTTTGGTTTATTGTTACTTAAAAAGGACTACTAATTTACATAGCCAAACTTTTCAAAATTTTCTCAACACTTTCTTCAACACTTTCTTTTTCAGTATTTGCGATTATCTCAGGACTTTTCGGTTCTTCATAAGGAACATTATCTGAAATCCCAATAAAATTTTCCATCTCTCCACTCAATGCTTTCTTGTAATGCCCTTTAACATCTCGCCTGATACATTCTTTTAGGCTACATTTAATAAAAACTTCGATAAAGTCTAGCCCCAACTCTTTTCTTGCATACTCTCTGCTCTCTCTAAATGGGGAGATAATCGGAACAAGAATAAAATCAAACTCCTTAGAATGTCTTTTACATAAGTCAACAATAAGCCTGTTGTTCTGCTTTATATCTTGTGGAGTAAACCCCAAATGTTTATGGAGCGTATTCCGTACATCATCCCCATCAAGAATTTTAACCTTCTTACCTAATTTCTCAAGTTTTTCTCTCAAAACGCTTGAAATCGTTGTTTTTCCAGAGCCCGATAAACCAGTCATCCACAAAACTTTGACCATATTAAAAAAATACTTTTTCTCCTTTTTTGATCTTTTCTATGATCATCCTAGAAATCTCCGGCCGCATAAACCACTCCGGAGGTTCAATACCTTTCTTTAACATTTCCCTTGCCTGCGTTCCAGAAATATGCAGTTTCTTATCTTCTGGATGATTTGGCGAGTCTTTTTCGTGAACATAGCCTTTTTCAATGGTAGAATAAAAAATCTTGTCAAAAATCACGGGAACAATTCCAAGTTCCTCTTTTGTAAACCGGTCAAATATTTTATGAGAATCATTTGGCCCATAAAAGTTTCCAACACCAGTATGATCTCTCCCGACGATAAAATGAGAACATCCAAAATTCTTTCTTACTAGCGCGGTAAATATTGCCTCCCTAGGTCCTGCATATCGGGAATAGGATGAAAATGCAGAAAAAATAACCTTTGAAACCGGATAAAACTCGTCAATCATCCTCTCATAGGTTTTTACAATAATATCAGCACTAAAATCACCCTCTTTTTTCCTTCCAATAATCGGGTGAACAAATAAACCATCACAAGCACTCTCCTTTAGACCGCTCATTTGGATAAACTCATGCCCTCTATGGACTACATTCCGAGTATGAAACCCTATAACCTTGCTCCACCCTCTTTCAATAAAAATTTTCCTTACTTGCAAAGGCGTCAGTTCATAAAGATTATATTCCGAGTTCCTTCTTCTTATAAGAATAATCTTTCCGCCCAAACAGTATTCACTGCTCTCCATCAGTTTTTTAACTCCGGGATGTTCTAAACTCTCAGTTCCATAGAGTTTTAAAGCAACATCGTTCTTGTTGATCCTAAACTTATCTTCGATTTTTAAGATTGCATAAATATTTTTATCTTCCAAAGAAGCAAGAGAAACCTCCTCCCCGATTTTAAAACTTTCCTGTTCGTTCTTGCTAACATTCAAGGTAATCGGGATAGGCCAAACCACTCCACTTTTCATCCTCATTTTGTCCACAACAGAGTTAAAATCATCTTCATTAAGAAAACCCTCGAGAGGACTAAAAGCACCAATAGCAATCTGCTCTATATCCATTAAAGTTTCCTCACCAACAAAAATCTTTTTTCCAGGGACCTTTAATTTTGAAGAATCTCCCCTAAAAACGCGATCTACAAGCACGCCTCCATGGGGTCTAATCAAAAAACCAGGTATTTTTTTAGAAGAATACAAATAATTCTCTTTTTCAATTTTATTTAAAATTTCTTTTTTATTAGGATTTTCGCTAAAATCAAAAAGGCTAAATTGAGAAATAAGAACTTTTAACATATTTACAGTCTCTACAGGATACTTGCCCGCTGCTGTTTCTTTTGTAAGGGCAATACCTGTTGCTCCATCCAACAGAGTATTAATAATGTCATTTACCTCTGCCCTGTTAGGCTTTAATGAAAAAGACATTTGTTCTAAAGTATTCGTCGCAATAAAAACTTCTTTTCCCATCTCTCTGCATTTACTAATAACATACTTTTGTATCAAGGGAATCCTTTCTAAAGGAACCTGATGACTTAAGTCCCCCCGGTCAATCAAGACACCATTTGATTCCTTTGCAATTTTTAAAAAATTCTCAAGTCCTTTTTTCGACTCGATTTTAGAGAAAACAGTAACTCCGGGTAGTAATTTCTTAAATGCCTTTACATCAGAAGGATCTTCCATGAAAGAAAGGGTAAAATGTTTTATCCCGTATTTTTTTGCAATTTTTACAGCAGACAAATCTTTTTCACTAAATGAGGGAAGCTTAAAGGTAGGGCTATCAATATGAACTGCCTTTCTCAATCCAACCAAACCTCCAATTAGGACCTTGCATTCGATATATTTCTTTTCCCTGAGAGTTTTAACATTGTATATCTTCAAAAGAGCGGAATTAAAATCAATGGAGATTAAATCTCCCTCTCTTAACGCATTCAGGACGCTAACGGGATTTAATACTAACCGGTCAGAGTCACCCGCACAATGCTCTTCAAATATCTTGATATTCTGGCCCTCTAAAAGTACCAAGTCCTTTTTATTAGCAGACCTTACCTGAGATCCTTCAGTATCAAGGATAATAGGTACATTATGCTTCTTTAATTCTATTACCACGGATTCTATCTTATCTTTGTCTGTATGAGATAAGTTAACTCTAAAGAAATCAACATCTCTTTCTTCCAGCTTATTTAAAATTTCTTCATTTAATGAAGATGGCCCAATCGTACATATTGTTTTTATCTTTCTCATAAATATAGTTGAAAATCTCTATTTTTAAGTTTAATGTTCTTAAAATCTATAATTTCCTAAGTGCATCACAACAAACTATAAAAACCTCTATTTTTAACCATTAATATGAAATTTTTGCTAATAGACCCCCCCTTCCAAAAGTTCATGGACTTTTCAAAGAGGATGGTCCCCCTAGGCTTATTATCATTAGCAGCGACATTGAAAAGAGAAGGTCATGAAGTTACAGTATTTGATGCCGATTATCACCCAACAGGAAAATCATTCGAATTTCATGAGAAGATGCAACATTACGATGCGTATCTAAATGGATTACAAGACCTGCAACACCCTTTATGGGAAGCATCTAGGAGAGTAATCAGAACAGAAAGGCCGGACGTTGTAGGCATCTCAATTATTTCAACAAAACTTCCAAGCGCAGAAAGAGTGGCCGATGTAGCTAGACAGGAAGGGGTAGGAATAATTGCAGCAGGAGGACCCCATGCAAGCATAAAACCAGAAGAGGTCTGGAATAGAGGACATTTTGATTATGTATTTACCGGAGAAGCAGAAGATGCAATCCCGAAAATATTAGATCTCCCGAAAGGGATTATTGTCGGGGAAAGAATTAAAAATTTGGATGCGCTTCCCTGGCCAGACAGAAGAACCCTTAAGGGTTTAGAGGACTATGACCCAAAAGACCTCGGAATGGTGATGACTACTCGTGGTTGTCCAAATGACTGTAACTTTTGCAATTCTGGAATGTTATGGGGCCGGAAGGTGAGGTCTAGAAGTATTGATAATGTACTTGGAGAAGTTAAACATCTAAAAAGTGATCTTGGTGTAACTGATTTTTATTTAGTTGATGATACATTTACCTATAAAAGTGAGAGGGTAGCAGAATTCTGCGAGGGTGTTACAGACCAAGGAATAACCTGGTCTTGCTTAGCGAGAGCAAATACAATTACCTCTGAGCTTGCTAGAAGGATGAAACTTTCAGGTTGTACAAGTGTAAAACTAGGAGTTGAGAGTGGAAGTGAATATGTTCTAGGATTAATGAATAAAAATCAGAAAAAGGTAGATGTTCTTAATGCTTCAGAAGCATTTAGGCAAGCGGGACTTCCGTGGGTAGCTTATATTATGGTTGGCGTTCCAGGCGAGAAACCAGAACATGTTGATGAAACAATCCAATTTATCCGGGAAGCTCGCCCGGATTTTGTAAGCGTCTCAAATTTTACCCCTTACCCTGGAACAAAGTTTTACGATCAAATAGGTGCAAACGGGGAATACCACCTGCATAATCATCACAGAGCAGAGTCTCATGGTGAAGTGACAAGAGAAAAAGTTCTAGAAGTGGCAAGATTTGTCGACCAATATAATAAGGAGTCTAATGCTAGAAAGAAATAAACTTATCTCACCCAATAAGTCAAATCTCTTTTAATAAACTTAGAAACCTTCTGAACTTCTTTTTTATATTTCTTTTTTAATTCTATAGACACATCAGCAGAAATCTCTTTATTTATCTCTTCTTTAGTTGTTATTTTATTAATAAATTGCTTTATTTCAGCTAGTTTTTCAGGAGAAAAAAACCCTTTAATAAAAAGTCTTATTCTCAGAGGAGTATGAACTATCAGCCAGGTCAACCATCTATTCTTCGTTTCTCTAGCCTTATTATGTACTATAAAATCTATAGAAGATGATAAATCTTCTATTTTTAGAAATTTGCATATTTTTGAAAATTCCTTTTTAACATTCTTCTTTAAGTCTTCATAAATAATAATATGTACATTTTCCCTACCAAAGGTACTAATCCAATTAGTAAGGTTTCTATGATATTTAAGATTCTCGTTTAAAATTTTTACATTATAAGTATTTTCTTTCAGAGCCTCCTCAAGAGGAAGATTATTTGAAAGGTAATTAGAATTATAAAAAGAGCCTATAATTTCTAAGGGGCTTCTCAGGATAATTATTATTTTTGAGGAAGCATTAAATTTTTTAATTCTTTTTGGAGCCTTTACGGAGCAGAACAAATGGGAAGCATCCCCCAGATATTTTTCATTTTTTGCTTTTTTAAATAGAGAGAGATATAGTTTTTCATTTCTAAAATATTGTGGAAAAGAACCGTTAGGGACATCACCAAAAAAGTCGGGCCCATTAACTTCCGGCATAAAAACTTCTGGATGTTGTTTTAAATATTCTGCAATTGAAGTTGTTCCGGCTCTTGGAACTCCAACAATAAAGAGATTAGGCTTCACCATAATAAAACAGATTTAGAAGAGTTTAAATAAGTTTCTGGTTTTTATTAGAAATGAAAAAACTTTTTAAAAGACTCACAAAAAGAGATTTAGATAGTTTATTTGGAAGATTTTTTAAAAATTCTGCTTATCAGTTTTCAAATATCTTAGTCGCGAAAGCCGGAGCTCTTATCTTTAGCTTGCTTCTTGCAAGACTTCTCATGCCATCATTATTCGGGCTATATAGTTTATCTATGTCGATTATATTAATCTTTAGTTCTTTCTCAGATTTAGGAATAAGTAAAACCGCAGTAATAATACTCTCCAGACAAAAAAGCCTTAATGACTTTAAAAAGAATGCAAGATATCTATTCAAACTAAAGTTATATTTTGCCTTACTTTTTGCAGTTATCCTTGGAGTTTTGGCTTTTCCCCTTTCAGTTATTTATGGAAAGTCCCCATTATTTATCGGGTTGATTGGTGGAACAAGCTATCTCATTTTTTCAGGTCTTTCAACAATCTTTGAAGCACTTTTTCAGGCAAGACAGGATTTTAAAACACCCCTGATAAAAGAGGCAATATTTCAAATCATCAGAATAATCTTAGTCATTCCTGCGGTTTTTATTCTATTAAAAATGAACAACTTGGAGAATGTTACCCTCTTTTCATCTTTCTTTTTAATGGCCATATCTTACTTTTTTGCAACCATGTTCATGTTCTTTAAACTAGGAAGTCAAAGAAGTTTTATTAACCACCCGGTAAAATTAAAATCATCAGAAAAAGCAAAAGCAAAAACCCTGCTTTATCCTTTGTCTTTTAACTCTCTTTCAGAAATATTCTTTTCATACTTTGATTTAATTATTTTAGGATTTTTTGTCCTTCCGGCTTATCTAGGCTATTACCAAGTAGCGATGACTCTCCTTGCACTTGCAACCCCCTTTTCATCACTCGCATTAGTATTATTGCCCATATTTGGCAGGGTCCGTGGACAGCAAAGGAAAAGCATATTTGGTAGAAGTGTAAAATCTCTACTGGTGATTACTTTCACACTTGCAATCCTCATGTTTTTCCTTTCAAAATTTCTAATATCTCTCTTATATGGTCAAAGTTACCTCCCATCAATAAATATCCTAAGAATTTTGACGCCCCTTTTCATTCTAGTACCAATGACCACTCTTTATTATAATTATCTTATTTCTACAGGAAAGCAATTCAAAGTTTCTATTTTACTAATATCATCATCCGCGATAAATCTCTTTCTAAATCTCTTTTTAATTTTATTCTTTTTTAGAAGCAATCCAGAACTAATCGTTTTTGTCGTAGCAGGCGTATCTGTACTAAGCAAGACACTTTATATGATTGGACTAAAAGTAATTTCTAACTAGAGCTTCTTCGCCTTCAATATTAAAACTTCCCCAAATGAAGAAGGAGTTAAAACCAAGGGAAATATTCTTTTTCCTCTGAAGATTACACCATTACTATCCAGTTTGCTTAACCTAAACCCTGCATTGTTCAAATGACATTTTATAGATCTTGAATTAAAATCGCCTACATGATCCTGCAAATGATGGATATCCTTATTACTGCATTGCAAATGATTAGCAGAATGTTCCGGTATAAGATTAAATAACATTCTGATTCTGTTTTTAAATGAACAGATATTTGGAGTAGAGAGAATTAGGAGCCCTCCTTTCTTTAGTACCCTATTAATTTCACTCAGGAATCTAGTTGGGTTAAACATATGCTCAATTATCTCTCCAGCAATTAAAATATCTATTGAACTATCCTTCAAAGGAATTTTTTCACAGTTTAAATCAACCATAATATCCGGATTATACTTATTTTCACCGTCTAAGGAGATTACCTTCTTACAGCTTACCCCTTTGGAGATAGGATATTTTCCTGCCCCAATGTCTAAGATGGTTAAATTAGAACAATCAGTAGGCAACATTTTTCTCATTTTCAAGTATCTTGTTTTAGTGGCTATATTGTCTGGTTTTTCCATCTTTATTTTCCTACACACTTCCGGCAAATAGGAAGATCGTAAATTCCTCTTCTTAATCTTTTTCTTAAACTTTTAAACTTTTCACTGTCCCAGATTTCTAATAACGATTTTTCATTTATATTGCCAAAATTAACAGAACCAAAATAATCATTACAACAGAGGAGTATATTGCCTTGGTAATCTACAATTAGGGGGTTACCATAGTCGATACAAATGGGAGTTTCGGAAACAACTTGGGGTCGGACTAAACCTCCCCGATTAAATAAAGGACGGGATTTAGGATCAATAACTTCATAATGAATTGTTCTGCGGAGATTCCTATTTTTTTTAACAAAATCAAAAACTTGTTTAAGCTTTTCAGAAGGCTTAGAGCAATTATGCTGGCTGATATAAAACGAATCTACTCCCGCTTTTATGAGATTTCTATAACTCTTAATATCAAGGTAATCTCCATTTGTGGTAATAATAATCTTTGCATAAGGCAGCTTTTTTCTAGCATACCCGATAAGATCAAGAAGCCGATTGTCCGTTAGAGGTTCATTATAGAAACAAGGAGTAATTCTTCCCCTAAATTTTAGCTTGGCAAGCTCATCAATTAATTTTTCATAAGTTTTTTCACTCATAAATTTTTCATTCTTCTTGAGCCCCTTTTCATAAGCACTATTGGGACAATAAGGACATCTCCGGTTGCAGTAGGTATTCACTTCAATATCAATCACGTCAAAAAAATCTAGCCGCCCATAATTGCGTAGAAAAAACAATTGATATTTAAAATCCTGAAATTTTCTATCTACTCTTCTTAGAAGAGTAACTATCTTCCCAGGCAGAATTTGTCTAACCTTGCTCCTTAATTTGCTCATTAAAAGGTATTTTATCAAAACTTTATAAGTCTTTCTAGTAATTTTATGATAGAGGTAGCGTATTAAGAAAATTTATATACTTTGTAGGAAGTTTAAATTCATGAAATTAAAACCAGGGATATCAACATGTTTGATTGTGTATAATTCAGAAAGAAATATTCGGGAATGTCTTGAAAGTATAAAAGATATCTCAGACGAAATCTTAGTACTCCACGATGGCCCGTGCAAAGACAACACACTTAAAATAGCCCGAGAGTACACTAAAAATATATTTGTAAGACCTCATAAAGGCCAATGCGAGTTCCATCAGGCTTTTTTATATAGAAAAGCAAAATACTCATGGATCTTAAAAATAGATGCGGACGAATTTTTATCTAAAGAGCTTCATAAAGAAATAAGAAAACTAATTCAAAACCTAGAGGTTGAAGCATATTCATTTTTATGGCTCTTTTGGGATGGTAAAAAATATGTTACAAAAAAATGGTCTAGGAAAGTATGCCTATACCGAAAGGATAAGATTTCTTATGTTGGTTTTCCAAATTGGGGAGAACCGAAGATACTTGGGAAAGTGGAATATTCTAATTTAAGACTTGAGCATCACCCTCCTGTAGGCAATGTGCCAACATTGAAAATTTTTTTAAATCAGGGAATAAAAAGATGCATAATCCCTCAGGCAAAAGCGACACTCGAAGATTTTGCTAGTTTTGATAGATTTAATTATTCATCAAAGGAACAACCAATCAGAATAAAGATAAGAAAATACCTACCCCTATTAACTGCTTTCCCATTTGCGACACTTTCTTTCTTTAAAGTGCTTTTAACAGAAGGTGCATGGAAAGAAGGTAAACCCGCACTAAAGGTAGCAACAAGCAATTTTTTCTACTATCTATATTTGGGGTATTATATACATAAATTAAAACAAGGTAAGAATATTGACAAACCCGTTTTTCTAGAAAATTTTGTCCGATAATTTTTTAAATTTATTTTTGAAATTTTCAACTTGTTTTTTCTCTGTAAATTCTTTAGAGACCTTCCTTGATTTATCTGAAAGAATCTTCCACTGGGAAGGATTCAATTTGGACAGATAGTTTACAACACTTATTATTTCCTCTTCATTGATAGAAACAACTAACCTTTCTGAAACTCTAGATACAGCCTCTCTAGCTCCCGTAAGATCAGAAACAAGCACAGGAAGACCGGACATCATCATCTCCAGAATAGAGACACCAAAAGCCTCGCCCCTACCGAGATGTATTCCCATAAAAGATTTCTTAAGATACTTTTCAATATCCATTTGTCTTCCAAGCCAAGTTATAACATTACTCTTTTCTTTCTTAAACAAATCCCAGTCGCCTACAATCTCCAAGCTAATATTTTTATCTTTAAGTTTATTAAAACATTTTTGCATAATATCAACGCCCTTATAATAATAATCAGGGCCAAAACCAATAAAAATAAAATTCTTCTTTTTTTGAAATTTTCTTTTCAATAAACAAAGATCTTCCCTCTCTTTAGAAATAAACGGATAAACAGTCTCTAAAGGAATGTTTTTTGAAATTTTTCTTAATAATTCTGCTTCAAATTGCCCCACACAAATCGCGCCGTCCAAAGAATTAATCAGATACCTTGCAATCCTCCTTTTAAAAAAAGGATACTTAACTACTGAATTTACCTGAGGATTAAACCTTTTACCATCGACAAGCTGGAACAACCTAGGATCTGAAAATAGACTGATTACCTTTGAGCTTTTTTTTATTAACCCCAATTTTTTAGCTAAGACAGCATAAGAATACAAGCCTTCAGTAAAATAGATATCATAGTTTCTGGGAACCTTTTTCAAAAAAATAGTAAAAGCTCTTTTTCTTCCCAGATTCTCTATATTTAAATCAAAAAAATCAGCATTAACAGATTCTGCAAATTTTTTGTGGCAATAGTGAGGTTTACCATCATGAATAAATAATACTTTAGCCATTTTGTTTTTTGTTAACTTTATTTAAATTATGTGCCAATATAGCTTTTCTATAGATCTTCTCATAGTCTTTTGTAATTTTATCTAGCTCATACTTGTGCGCTTTTATCTTTGAATTTTTTGACATTTGCTTAGCAATATTTGGATTGTTTAATAGAAAATTTATCTTTTCAGATAAAGCGTTTACATCTTTAAAAGAAACAACAAATCCTTCCTTGTTATCACCTACAACAAATGGGAGACTTCCTCTGTCACTCACAATACAAGGCTTACCTGCAGCCATGGCTTCAATAGCTGAAATTCCAAATCCCTCCCACTGAGAGAATAATACAAAGATATCGCATGAATTGTATGAAAGAAGTAAATCCTCCTCGCTTACCTTTCCTAAAAAAATAACTTTTTCTTCAACACCTTGTTTTTTTATAATTTTATCCAATTCTTGCTTATATCCCGCATCAGGTCCAGCAATAAGCAGAACACAATTACATGATTTAATGCTTTTAATAACATATTGTAGTCCCTTGCTCTTATGTACCCTTCCGACATACAGTAATATCTTCTTATCCCCAAGAGTATATTTCTTTTTGAACTCCGCAATCTTCTTTTCACTTTGCTTCTGAAAGAATTTTTCACTAACTGCATTTGGTATTTCAACAACATTCTTAACAAGACCCAATTTATTGAAGTAATGAGTATCCAATCTAGTAGATCCTGTGAAATAATCAGCAGATCCAATTAGAGTCTTTACAAATAAGTTGTGTAATATCTTAATTAAATAATTCTTTTTAGTATGCATGAATCCATGAGGGGTGAAAATCATCGGCACTTTATCCTTTAAAAAATAGATAGGAACCTCGCTAATGTACCGATTGAATCCATGGAAATGGATTAAGTCATAAGCCCTATAGTTCTTAACAAGCCAGTCCAAACCCTCTGGAGAATAACCATACCCTCCAAAAAAGTATTTGTTTTTCTTCCTTATTATTTTCAAATTTTTATAAATTTCATTTTTTTTAACATCTTTTTTGTAGAGCATGTCCGTTGTGAGAATATCAACCTTATGCCCATGTTTTAACAACATCAAGGCATTGTCTTCTACAACTTTCTCTTGCCCACCAATTACAGGATAGAATGTACTTGTAACTTGTAAAATTTTCATTTATCTCTCCCTTCAGTGAGTTTTGCCACCTGTTTAATTGTAATGACTTCTCTCCCTGTTTCTTTTAATCTTTTTATTAATCTATCAAGCATATCAACCTTCTCAATTCCTTCATATATTCCATGGATATAAAAACCAGCATATTTTAATTTATCAATTTCCTTTAAGATAGCTTCAATAATTTCATCATCCCTCTTACCTTTTGAAACCAAATACTCTATAATGGGCGTATTATTATTTCCTTTAATAGTTATAGGAACATTGACAAGGCCATCAACTAAAAAAGGTCCTTTCCCAGGCAAATCACTTATTACTTTAATATTGTTATCTTTAACAATTTTAATTATTCTTTTATTAGTATTAAAACCAGGAGCGCTAAAACTAGAAGGATAAACCCCGAACATCTTTTTAAATTTTTCAACAGAAAGAGTAACGTGTTTTTCAATATCAATTTCATCTATTCCTCGGGTCCATGCACGATGTTTCCAGCCATGAATTCCAAGCTCATGCCCCTCTGCAAGTATTCTTTTAAGTAGTCTCATATTTTCTTTAACAAAATCTCTTGGGAAAAAAGCAATTCTTAATTTTTCAAAAAAACCAAAAACCTGGATTTTCCTTTCACCAGCCGTTTTTAATTTTTTTCTATATCTAATTAAATCAAATAAACCAGATTCTCCACCCATTGTTAAATAAAAGGAAACTTTGACATTATGCTTCTTTAATAAGTCCAGAATCTGGGGAAGCCCTTTTTTTATCCCCTTATCCGACTCTAAATCTACCCTTAAATAAAAATATCTTTTTTCCATATTCGATAGTCTTTTAAAATGAGTTTGGTTAATAAATTTATGCAATATAATCCTCTTGAAGACCTTCAAAAAGAATTAGATAAATATAATCTTAAGATGGACTCTTTTTTTACCGGCCGATATAAGAACCTATTAGAAAATATAAAAAATAACTACAAAAAAGGAGAGATTCTAGAGGTGGGCTCTTATCCCTTTTACATATTCTGGTTGTTAAGAAAGCTAAACTATCCAATAACGGGTCTTGATTTAGGCCCGCCCTACGAAAAACCAATAAGCGATTTTGTAAAGAATAATAAAATAGATTTCTCAACTTGTAATATCCTTAATGAAAAATTTCCCTTCAAAGAAGAATCATTTTCAACTTTAATCCTCACAGAAGTAATAGAACACCTAAGCAACCCCTTAAATGTCCTTCTGGAATCAAACAGAGTTTTAAAAAAGAAAGGAACTCTAATACTTTCCACACCAAACCTTCATGCGATTGGCAAGATATTCAAATACCTAACAGGGATTGGGCTGGACAAAGAAATCCACAAAACATATGAGCAAGAATTAGTAAAAGGTTACCCTGGCCATATAAGAGAATTTTCTTATTTTGAGGTAAAAACACTTCTCCAGAGAGCAGGGTTCAAGATAAAAAAATTATCTTTTGAATATTTCAGTTTACCTACGAAAAAGAGGGTTGTAATCCCTTTTTACTTGTTATTTCCTTTTTTCAGACCATTTCAGGTGATAATTGCCGAAAAAGAAAGAGATTATCTTCCGGTCCGCGAACAAATATATGGCCCCAAATAAGCTAGCATAAAACTAGGAAGTTTAGAGAATACGGCCCTCATTATCTTTACCTTATTTTTGCTGGTGGAGGGTTTGTCTCGTGAGTTGTCTACATTCTTAACAAGCAGATACTTATTATACACTTCGCCCAGCCATTTACTTTTGAAACTATAAAGACTCTTTTCTCTTGAATCTTCCGAAGTAGTATCCACCTGTCCAACATCTAGCAAATTTATTTTCTCTTTTATACAAGATTTAATGATACTCCAGTAAAGTAAATCATTGGGCCTATAATCTCTCAATGAAGGATCAGAAACATTAAATGCAAGGTACCCATAACCATTGTTATGCATCAGGATAACAGCACCAGCCAACTTTCCATGGTAATAGCAATTTAACCCGCAAACATTCTCCCGGAGGATCTTAAAGAGATTAGTAAAATAAGCTTTTGAATGCGAAGGAGACCCAAAATATTTCATATTTTTAAAATAGAGGGAATAAAAGTCATTAATCTCCTCTTTAGAGTTTATTTCTTTAATTATCAACCCCGATTTTTCGGCTTTTCTAATATCGTTTCGGGTATGTTTATGAAATCTATCCCAAAAATCTTTTTCATCAGCAATCCTTATTATATACTGTTGCTTAGCAGAAAGCTTTGAAAAACCAGAGTTTTCAAGAATTTTGATTTTTTTCAAATTTTCCTTTGAAGAATCGTTTAGTCTTACTTCTATTCTTTTAATTCCCGCTTTAAACGATTCCTCACAAAATAATTTTACTTCTTTAGACGACAATCTTCCTAAAAGACCAGAAGAGTCAACAAAAGGGGTACAAACAAGTCTTTTTTTATTGGAAAAAAGTCCTTTTAATATTATAAATGGAAGATAAGCTTTTATTTTTTCATCCTTACCAACCACAATCTTATACCCTTTTTTACAGTTGCTATAAGTTTCTTCAACAAAATCTTGAAAAAGAGGAGAATATTGAATTCCTTTTCCATCATTTAGCCTGATAAATTCTTTAATTGCCTTATAATCTTGTTTTTCAACATTTTTTATCATTTTAAAGCCTCCTCGTATATTCTTTTAAGCTTTTCATTTCTTTTTTCAACTGAGAATTTGCCTTTAAGCATCTTTTCAAATGCTGATTTGGACATAGAATCTCTTAATTTTTTGTTGGTGATTAACAACGAGGTAACTCTTTCCATTTCTTTGATCATTTCTTCCTCATGAGCACCGATCTCCATAAAACTCTTCATTTTTCTGGGAATAACAAATCCATCAACATTATGGTGTATAATTTCTTTCCGAGCATAGCCATCTACAGTCACAACAGGCATTTTGAATGCCATGGCCTCAAGAAAAGCAAAGCCAAAACTATCACTATATCCTGGATAAATAAAAATGTCTGATTTAGAATAGAATCGTTTGAATAATTCTTCCTGAGGCATCAACCCATAAAATTGGATACTCCTGTTAGCCGAATATCTGGATTTTATGTCCTCAGGAACATCAGAAATAATTATTCCTTTAACATTTTTATATCTCTTAGTTAATCTATCCATTATCTCAAGAGCATGCAAACCTCCCTTTGCAAAAAAATATCTTCCAACAAACAAGAGATTTATTTCACTATGCTTTTGTTTTTTTATATTTGGGACAGCCATAGCCGGATATAACATGTCTATTTTTTCCATTAACTCAGGAAAAAGAGCAATAGCCTCTTTTTTTGTTTCTTCTGTCCAAGACAATATCTTTTTGCAATTATCTTTAAGAAGAATTCTTTTAACAATTTTTTTACCAAGCCAGGTTGGACTGGCAGAAAGCCAGAATTGAAAAGGAGCTTCTATGTCCATTATCCATGGAGAATTGTTCAGGCTCATGCAATGTGCGCAATGAATAATATCAAAATCTTCTTTTTGCTTTCTGGTAAGCAAAGCAGCTGGAAAAGGCATTTTGAGGAACCGTATTAATTCTCGGATCTTATACTTAAAAAAATTCATGATTTTTAATTTTTTAGAACTTATACTCGCACCACTAGAACCAGAATAATTAATATAATTAACTCCCGAAGGTTTGTACTTTAAAAGGTATTTATAATAGGGAGAATCTGGAAAAACCCAAGGATACTGCAAATAAACTCTTATTTTATTTTTCATTTTTTTCCTGCCAGAATAGCCCACTCACAAAAACCTTCATTATCTTTTAGTCTTATCTGCTTTTTAGATTTAATTAAATATCTCATAATTACATTTGCCCATCTGTGCAGAACCCACTTCAGATTTCCAAACTTATAGGAGTCCTCTATTTTTAATCCCGCTAGATTAAAGAGTTTAGAGATTTCTATCTCTGAAAAATGATAATGTCTTTGTCCATGCAAAAGCCTCCACCTGAGATAAGCAGGATCCCAAAATTCAAAAAAAGGAACACTTCTAGGAGTAGTCATAATTAATTTTCCATCTTTTTTCAGGCTTTTGCTTATATTTAAAAGAAGTTTATCCGGAGTATCCACATGTTCGAGAACTTCTTCCAAAAATATCCAATCAAATTTAGTTTTGAAAGGTATCTGTTTAGTAGCATCGCCTTTTTTTATTCGCTCTCTTATTGCCAAAGGGCAAGATCGGAATTTAGAAGAATCAATATCCATACCATAGATGACACACCGGTCTTTTAACTTTCTAATCTTTGCCCCATCCCAACACCCGATATCCAGAGCAACATCATTTTTTTTTATCTGACTTTCCCACAACACCTTTTTACTCATTTCAAAACCTCAACAATCTTTCTACTTAAACCTTTCTCGCCATAAGGATTTTGAAAATTATTCACCTTAAACTTTGGAGATAAAAACTCACTTATCTTTTCCTGAGTTCTTTCAATATCAAGTTTGGATAAAAACTGGAAATTACTCTTAAGCCCCTCCGGTCTTTCCGTCGCATATCTCAAGATTATGCAAGGCTTTTTAAAAATTAGACTTTCTTCTTGCATACTTCCCCCATCGCAGATAATTAAAGAACATTTACTCACCTGGTAAATAAAGGAAACATAATCCAGAGGTTTTATAATTCTAACATTTTTATTACTCTTCAGCTTTTCCAGCAGACCAAATTCTTTTAGTTTTAGCAAGGTATTGTCATGAACAGCGAAGAATCCCGGAATTGTTAAGGAATCCAAGATCTTGATAATCTTTTCCATTCGGTGTTTATTCTTTAGGTTTTCATGTCTATGAACTGTTATGAGTGCAAACCTTTCAGCGGATAGAGGCTTAACTTTTCCTTTTTTAGCAAGCCCTAACGCGTAATCCGCCGAGTCAACAATAGTATTTCCGAAAACAAAAATCTTCTTATGATTATATTTTTTAAGATTATCTCTAGAGTCAGAAGAAGGGGCAAATAACAAATCAGAAAACCTTCCGACTATCCTTCTTGAAATTTCTTCCGGAAAAGGTTCACGAATATTCCAGCTTCTCAAACCAGCCTCAAGATGCGCATTTTTATACTTTTTAAAAGGATTAAGCAATTTAGAAGAAGCTAAAGCAGCAACAGCAGTGGTCATTGTATCGCCATGATATAAAACATATTCAAGCTTTTTCAATCTCCTTAGCTCTTTGCGAATTTTAAAGATTAAACTTATGCTCCATTTTACTGCACTAGTCTGCCTAGTATTAAACTTTGAACTCTCCTTAGGCTCTTCACTCAGAACCTTGTCAGGGACCTTAACTCCAAAGATCTTGCATAAATCTTTTAAATTATGCTGACCCGTATGTATAAAGTAGTAATCTCTTTTTCTTCTCTGTAATTCAAGCATTACAGGAAAAGTCTTAATCAGTTCAGCCCTTGTCCCAATTATTATAGCTATCTTATAATCTTCAAATTTCATTTGGTAAAGGTCAGGTTATCCAACGAAGCATATTCTCCGGATGTTGCAAGAAATTCGTCATGAACCAAAACATTCGATGGATAATCTGTCTTCCAGATTTTAATTGGACCTCTGAACCCCTGATAATAAACAATCTCCGGAAGATTCGCTCCCTGTTGATTTAAGCTTTTTACAACTTCATCTTGTGCGGAATAAGCAAGATCGATGGTAGAATATTCTTTCTTAGGATCATTAAGAAGATACAACTGAGAGAATAAACTTGGAGAAACCTTTGGAGATAAGTAGAGAACTGTTCCAAGACTATCTACTTGTAGCTTGTTGGATGAAGTGTAAATTTCAGGAATCACTTTTATCGTAGCATCTAATCCTGAACCAAAATCAAAAAACTGTCCTGCAATCTCAATATACTGCACAGGAATCCTTGTTTGAACATTATTATAGTAGAAAACAGCAGTAGGTTGCTTTACTTGCCCAACGCTTGTCGACTCAATAATTATGCCTATAATTGCCGCCTTTCCTGAAGGCAAAAAGATCTGTCTTCCACTGTCATTATACACTATATCACCATCAATAGCACTCCCCCCCTGGTACACCCTTATTGTCCCATTTGAAGTCTCTTGCATCTGGCTAGAATCGGAAAGCATTATTGGTACCCCGCTTAGTCTGTCTGTACCCGATACATCACTTCCAATACTAGAATAAGCAGAATACTTTCCCAAATCAGTAGGATCAATCAATAAGTAAGAAATATTATTTGATTTCATAAAACTTAATGCAGCATCCGGATTTGGTTCAGTCAATAGATACCGCCCAATCAAATGATCTCTAAATTCACCTTCAAAATGTCCCCCATCTGCAATAGTTGGCCTCTCTCCAAGGTATTCAACCCAATAACCATAATCCCACCAATGAACAAAAAGACTTCCTTCAGGAGTGTTATTCCTCGTCCAATTCATTGCATCTTGCCATTGAGTGGTCGCACTAGGGCCAGTATATTTAACCTGCTCCATACTAATTCTCGTAAGATTATTTATACTAAATGCCATAGAGACGATTGCTATTGCGATAACAACCCAAAGAAATACTTTCATTGTCTCTTCCTTATTCTCTTTTGCATAGTTTAGTAATTTCATTAATTCAAATCCCACCAAAAATGTAAACAATGGGATGACTGCAAAGAAGACTCTTATAGTAGCCCTTGCTGTTATAAGCATAATCACAATCCAAGAAAATATAAAAATCAGCTTAGAATCTATTTTTACATTATCATTAAAATAAATCCAAGCCACATATCCAAAAAATAATAACAAAATGATAATCATTAGTCCTTTGCTCAGTAGCGAATTCCCGTTTAGTACAGAATCAGGAGAATAACTGCTGAATATCAGCCCAAACACAAGAATTATCCATACAATCATGAAAAAAATCTTATTTTTCTTTCTCATTATCTTTTTGCTTATCTCAAATCCAAATAAAGACAAAGCACCTAAAAAAATCCAGAAAAATATTGATCCTGTCTGCCCAATCCATGTTGATAAGTATGGCTGCGCATTTTCAGCAACAGTCTTACCAACTCTTCCGGCATCAATAGGATTTATAACTGTATTAAATATACTTACAAATATCGAAATGATACTTTTCCCTACTACCAACAATCCTAGACCACCTAACAAAAGGATAATAATAAGACTTGCTAAGATTCTATACTTGTTTAAACTTTTTATCTTGTCCCTTTCCTTTAATTTTAATAGGCAATAATCCACTATGATAAAACCAAGAATAAATATCCCTAAAATCCCGTTAGACCCAAGCACAAATCTATCCAGTGGCTCAGAAATACTAAATCCGAAGAGAGGGATTAATAATAATGTGAAAAGAAGCCAAGTGGCATAAAAAACAAGAAACTCTTTTCCTTTTTTGTCTTCATCTTTGTTTTCAAGTATCCACAATATAAAAAAACTAAAGGGCAAAATAAGAAAAATAAAATTAGCAACACCACCCCATGAGGCGATTGTAAAACCAGTTAAGAATGCTACTCCCAATCCCCACAAACCAGCATGCCACATTTTTTTATCTTTTCCAAGATAATTTAATGCAAGAACGTAAACTAACATTACAGAAAAAAAGGCGAGCATCCCAATTGCTTCATGATCAGAAAAACCAGCTGTTGTTCTATACAAATAAGCAGGTATAAATGCTAGAAATAATGAGCTGATTAACGAAGCGATTTTTGACTTAGTTAAGTATAAACATAAAAAAAAGAATACGATAAGCCCTAAAGCATAGAATATAACTGGCGAGATAACATCCACATATTGCAAGGTATAATCTCCAAAGATATTAAAAACTTGGTATAAGAATATAACTGCTCGAGGCATAAGTTCATTACTCCATCCAGTTCCTCCCGGAATAATTCTCAGTGGATCTTGCGTAGGCAGACCTCCTGTAGTAACAATTGTCTGCGCAATCCTCAACCAATAAAAAGGGTCAAGCGCAGCAGGGATATATTCTCCAGTTGTCTGATCTTTCAACAAAGGAAGATTTTGGGTTCTCATCCACGAAGAAAGAATAAGGATAACTAAGAATAAAATGACCGTCGCAACAATCTGATACTTTCGATTCTTAACAATCTTCAAAAAATCACTATTTGCCATAAATATATACCAAATTTATTATTTAAAAACCTTCTCTATGAATAGATAAAAACCAACAGGGCAAGTAAACAAAGTAATATCTGAAATGCAAGGATCAGATAAACAACGTCCCGCTCTCTTACTTTTTTCTTAAATTTACTTAAAAACCATATTGAAAAATGAGTCAACCCATAAACCTTAGCATAAGGCATTTTTAGACTCCCATCCTTCAAAGGGATGCCAAAGGACTGCTTTACTAATCTTCCTCTTAACTTCAGGATTATCTCAATAAAATAAGGGATAAATACAAAAAGCGCAATTTTCTCAAAATTTCCAAGAATGGCCATCCCTGCAATTAGTGCCCCTACCGAATAGGTTAAAATATCTCCGGGAAAAACCCTGGCAGGACTCCAATTGAATATTAAAAAGCCAATAAGGGAGGCAACCATTATTAGTCCAATTAATGCAAGCCACGCAGAACCAGTTGCATAAGCAACGAAACTCAAAAAAGATAAAATAATAATCCCTTGCCCGGCTTCTAAACCGTTAAATCCTGCTAAAAAATTATAAGTTGTTGCAGCAGCAGCAATTGCCAGGGGGATAATGATCGCAGTATAAATTAACCCAAGACCAACAAATCCAAAGAAAGGCAAAGAGACCATATGAGAACCCGCCCCAATAACAACTAAAGGAATAGAAGCAACTAACGCCAAAAAAACTCTGAATCTTTTAGAAAGCCCGCCATGTTTCCATCCAAGTAAATCATCTGTTAAACCAATAACCGCAAGAATTAATATCATTGACAAAAGTGCAAAAATCTGTAAATTAACCTGAACAGCATTTTTTGTAAAAGTCCTTATTGCAACATAAAACAAAACACCCAACACAAAAGCCATGATAACAACAAGCCCACCAGAGGCCGCAACATTCTTAGGTTTATCGAACTTGTTCATATCTTCCCACAATAAACCAACCTTCCTACAGGTTTTAATCCATTTAGGCAGAACGAGTAT
>Ga0265595_1001171_pt1 | contig 21140 bp, 32 predicted proteins | sample saktaG_15_FD_190148 | JGI IMG/M metagenome (GOLD analysis project Ga0265595, IMG submission 190148) | Saline water microbial communities from Sakinaw Lake, British Columbia, Canada - sak_2013_06_06_50m | ecosystem: Environmental > Aquatic > Non-marine Saline and Alkaline > Saline ... | reverse complement strand
ACCTGCAACTTCTTCATGTGCAACAAAAACTTCTTTTTCACTAAAAATTTTCTTTTTAGGAATAAAAACCCTTATCACTTTACTTCCTTTATTAAAATTATTATACACATTGTTTTTTTCATCAGTGGAAGTTATAGTTTTAATATCTCCATAAATTATTTGGTCTCCAATAGGATTTGTAATTCTAATTCCTAAATTTTCATTATTTTCTTTTTCATTAGGATTTATTGAATTATCACTATTATCTTCATAATTTTTAGCATTTAAAACAATTTTACCTAATTGATTTCCAGTAACTTCTTTTAAAGTGCTGCTTCCAGAATTTTGAATATTATAAAGAGTCATTATTTCTGTTCTTTGTTCATGAGTTAAACTATCCCAACTACAGATACCCCTTTCTCCTTCAAAACCAACACTATTTCCATCTTTATCAGGTAATTTAATATTTCCTTTCTGAGATTTACACCATTCATTAAACTCTTTTTCAAATTCTTTTTCAACATCTTCATTATTAAGATTTTTTATAATGCTGTTTGTTTTTTTAATTTCATTACTATATATTTCAATATCTTTTTCAACATCTTCACTATTTTCAATTAAACATTTTTGTAAGTTTGGATATTTACCATCATTAACTAATTGTTCACACTTATCATTCCAGCCCCCGGCTCCAGTCATTATATTTGTTCTTGCAATTGAATTTTCATTAGCACCATTAATCATATTTTGAGTACTCAAAAGTGTAGAAGTAGTAAAACAAACACTCTTCATAACCCTAATAACATTTCCAAGAACTTCCTTAATTTGTTCTAATCTCTGAATAACATTTACCAAACTATCAGCCATTCTTTGAGCCATTTCAGGACTTAAGGGAATAGCCCTTTTCTCAATATATACTCTAAAAAAGAAACTACTTTCAGTTCTAGTACCTTTACTTGAAGGAAGAATACTAATCTTAGCTTGTTTTTTAAGATTTATCTTTTCTAACCTAATACTAACATCATCTAAATTAATTTCTCTTTGTCTATTTAAATCTAATACATAATTTTTAGCATCTTTCCCTTTTTTATATTCAATAGATATAACTTCACTTTCTAATTTTTTTAATGTAACAGACTTATCTAAATTTTCATTTCCAAGATCTACAATTTCATTTAAACTTAACATTTTTACTTTGCCATCAATTAATAACTCAGCACTAGATTCTTCTTTTTTAGGTTCTTTAAAATCCAATAAATCAATAAAATACTGTTGATTATTTATTACTAAATTTGTTTTTGATTTACTGCTATCATACTTAATTACTAATTGTCCATCTCTTTTTGCATTTTTTGCAACATTAGAATTAGGATAATCTATAATTAATCTATTAAAAAATTCTAATGATTTAGCATTCATTTCAAATTGTTTTGATAACTTTGCAGCTTCAAATAAACCAATTGCAGCATAAGCATCTCCATCAGGGCTTTTTTCATTAGGATAAAAATCAACCAAGTCTTCATATTTTTCTATAGCTTTATCATAATAATCTTTAGACAATAAATCTTTTTCACTAGTTTCTTCAACATCCCAGTTTTTATCAGAAGTAACAAAAACACTTTTTAATTCAAAGTTTGAATAAGAATCTCCTTCACTTAAGACTATCACATTTATTTCATTATTTTCTTTAACAGATTTATACTGATTTCTCACTATACTTTTAATTTCACTTTTTAATTCTTCAACCAAATAATTATTTCCTTGAACAAATTTTTCTATTGTTTCATAAGTTTTTTTATCTAAAAATTCTTTTTCACTTTTTGAAATACTATCTTGAATAACCACAGCATATTTTACATTATTTTTATCTTGCCCAACATAAGATAAATAAATATTATTTTGAGAATCAATTTTTTGATTCATAGCCACTTTTTTAGATTCTCCATTTTCTAAAATAAATTCAGCACTGCTAGGATTTAAAGATAATTCAAAAGAACCATTTTTAGCAGAACAAACAACATTTATTTTCCCTCCTCCAGAATAAGTATTTAGAGAAACAACTCTACATTTATCATCTAAAAATTTATCTCCTTCAGAAACCCATGTTTGCTCATCATTAATCTGAATCAAAGCACTATTCACCGGAGCACTAATTTTTTCTAATTTAATTCTCATTCCAGCAGAACAATAATACCCATCTAAATAAATATCTCCTGAAGTTTGTCCCTCTTTTAATAAAATAGAATTTTGAAAATTGTTTAAACTATCATAAATTTGAAATGTCGCCTCCTTATCATCAATTGACTCTCCCCTAATATATGCTTTTCCATTCCAAATCATATTATCTTGAGATTTTTCAGCCCATCCATAATCATCCATTTCATTTATGTATAAATTTGTATTACCAACTCCAAAAATTCCCTCATTCCCATAATCAATTGTAGCAGTAATTTCTCCTTCAATAAAATCAGGCATTGTTAATTCACTAGATTGTCTTGAAATAATTATTGCAAGATAACCTAAATCCTCATTAACAGGAGAATCTAAAAGATTAGGAATATTTGAATTTTTATCTTTTTGAATTGCAGCTCTTGCTGGAAAATAACTAACTCCAGATATTCCTTGAGGATAATTCCCTTTAAAATGAAGACTTTTTATTGTTGAAACATCAATCAAAGGATTAATTTTAATTAATCTCACTTTGCAAAAAACAGGAACATTTTGTTCTTCTAATAAATCTGACCTTATTATATTTGGTGTGCAACTATCTGGAATTATTTGAACAATGACATCTTCTCCAATAACACACTGCGAATTATCAAATTCATATTCCGAAGTTAGGTAGTTATTATATCCATCATATCTTGGATCTGTAAACTGAGGATTAATAGAAGAACTATAAACACTTGCAGTTTGGGAAATTAGTAAATTAAGATTTAAAAGAATTATCAAAACAACTAAGAAATTTTTAATAATTTTCATTCAAACCTCACACCAAGTCCAGCAGTTTTAACCTGATTATAATTTATTTGTAAATCTTCAACCTTAGAAGGTTGTCCAAAATTATTAACTTCAATAACAATCTTCTCAGAATTAATTAATTGACTTTCTGCAAGATAATAATTTTGAGTTCCTCCTCCTGAAATAGCTTTTTCAATTGTTTGTTCAGGATTCTTAAATTCATAACAATTTTCTTTTTTAGAACCAAAAATACCTGACAACCCATCATCAGAAACTTCAACACACTTATACTCAGTACTTCCCTCTAGTTTAATATTGCTACTAGTATAAACATAAATTTGAATTTCATATTGTCCTTGAGACAATGTAACCCTTTTTTGTTCAGGATAAGCAAGAGTTATGCTATTTTCTCCCTCTTTCTTAAAAGTTATAATAGCATTATTTTCAGAATTTTGAATTCCTTCAAGTTCTAAATCAAGGGCATATTCTTTATCTAAAATAATATCAAAACTTCCTGTCTTTGATGTAGAAACAATTTCTTTTTTATTTTTATAACCTTCAGCACTAGCAATAACATAACCATTAACACATTGAGGAAACTCTTCAACTAAAATTGCATCATCTCCTGAAATTTGTGTCTTTCCAATATTACAAACAGTATCAAAACACTTGTATTTAATTTCTGATTCAACAGGTTCTAGATTAGTATTATAAGTATTAATTGTAATTTGAGTATTTTTATGTTCACATAATTCAGGAACTACCTGTGGAAGTCCTTCTACATCTAAGGCTTCTTGAGGATTATTTTTATCAATAAAAACAACTAATGGAAATTGAAAAAATTCATTTCCAGAATATATTTGAATTAAAACAGGATATGAAAAATCATACACAAAATGATATGGAACATAGCAAAAGCCCAGCATTCCTAATCCCTCTTGAGTTCCAACAGGTTCTGCACTAAGAACATCTCCTTCTGAAGGCCAAATTTCCATTTTCATAGGCCAATCTCCAGAATAAATAAAATTAACATTTACATCAACATCTTTTCCAATATCTTTTACAAAATAATTATCTTCTTCAGAATTTAAATTATAATAATCTCCTTTAATTTTAATTGCAGGAATATTTGCTTCTAAAGCTTCAATTAAATCATTCCTTATCTGATTAACACTCCAAGTTTTAGGAACACAACTAATTTCAGTTCCATCTACAGGAGCATAAAACCTCAAAACATCAATACCATATTTTTCTAAAAACATAGATTCCTTATTACTAAGATAAATTTCTTTAGCTAAATTATAAAATTTACCTAAGCTTGAAACAACATTTTTATTATGATTTTTACCAGTCCAACTGCTTTCACCATATGCAATATTTATCTGCTGATTAACTTTAACTTCAATGTTATTTTCTTCAATTTTAACATTTACACTAACATCTTCTGCCTTTGCATCAACTTCAAAACCTTTATTTTCAAATTCTTCAAAATTACAAAAAACAATATTTTCCTGAATATATTGTTCTAACTCTGTTTCCATTTTTTCTTTACTAGGCATTTGCTCTTTTTTTACACCATTTCCAGAAACATAATACCAATAAGGAATTCCTAATCCCATAAATCCGAGATAAGATGAAAAAGGCATATATTCACTTCCTGGAGAAAACTCAGGCCCTTTAATATAACCTCCTTGTTCACCCAAAATAATAGCCCCATTCCTAACTTCATTTTCAATACAACTTAAATAATAATCATAAACAGGTTCTAATTCTGCAGGAACTTTTGATGTAAAAACATTATCTCTTAAAACAAAATATAATAAAATCCCTGAAACAATAACTAATGCTAAAATAATAAATACACTAACTTGAGCATTAATTCTATTCAAACCTAATTTAGACTGACATCTAAGACAGCTTCTCTCTTTTTTATACATATTATTAAAATAGAATCAAGCTATATAAATATTATTAAATGGTCCTACCAAGAATCGAACTTGGGACTTATCCACGTCAAGGATACGTTTTACCACTAAACTATAGGGCCTAGAATTAAATCATTTTTAAATTTTTAAATTCTTCTCTTACTAATTTTTCCACCCTTAATCCGTCCCCATTCCTCAGGCAAATATTTTATATCAAAATCTAAAATATTTAATTTTGAAATCTGACACAAAAGCTCAAAAAAGTCTTTAGGCAAAAGTCTTCTTTCAGTATAATAATTTTTCAAACTAGAGTATTTTACATCAAAACCAAACTGCAATATCCCTCTTAATGACAAACAATTTAAATTTTCAATAACTAAATCTAAAAATTTTCTTTGCATTCCCTTAGTAAACAATACTCTTTCCATTTTAACTACGACACCATAAGATAACAAACTTTAAAAACCCTTTTCTCAACAAACTAGTATGAAAGTACCTAAGTCTACTAAAAGATTTTGTCCTTCTTGTAAAAAAAGAACAGAACAAAAGATTGATTTAGTTAGTACTGGTGGTAAAAGAGGAACTCTTAAACGAGGTTCAATTGAACGTTCTAAATTAAGAAATGCTTCTCCTGGAAAAGGAAATCAAGGAAAAAGAAGCAGAAAAGCAATTAAAAATTGGAAAAGAAAAACAAAAACAACTACAAGAAAAGTTTTAATCTACAAATGTCAAGAATGCAAAAAATCAAGACATGCAAAAGAATCAAGAAGAGTTTCAAAAATAATTATAGGAGATAAATAAATGGCAAAACAAAAAACAACTAAAGTAATAACAAGAAGAAAAAAATTCCTTAAAGTAGAATTACCAATAATCAATTCTACAATAGAATTAATTGGAAACTCACCAGAAGAATTAGAAAAAAGAACAATTAAATTAGATTTAACAAGACAATTAAAAGGAAAATCAGTAGAAGCAACTGTTCAGGTAAAAATTGAAAATAAGAAACCTATTGCTCATCCAATTAAAATAAGATTAATGCCCTATTTTATTAGAAGAATGATTAGAAAGAAAATAAGTTATGTTGAAGATTCTTTTGAAACTCCTTCTCAGGAAAACATGATTCGAATAAAACCCTTTTTAATAACAAGAAAAAGAGTCTCAAGAGTAGTAAGAAAAACCTTGAGAAACAAATGCAAAAATTGGATTGAAGACTATGTTGCTGAAAAACAAAACCAAGAAATATTTAGAGACATATTATCAAATAAAATGCAAAAATCCTTGTCTTTAGTTTTAAAAAAGACTTATCCTCTTTCATTATGTGAAATAAGAGTTTTAGAAATAAAAAGAAAATTAAATAATGAAGAAATTCCAAAAATAAAAAAGAAAGTAGTTATAAAAAATAAAGAAACTCATTTAGAAATAGAACAAGGATTAGACCAATTAAAAGAAATTGAAGATGAAAAAAAGAAAAAAGCAGAACAAGAAATAAAAACTGTTCAGAAAAAGGCTTCTGAAAAACAAGAAACAACTGAAAAAGAAACAAAAACTGAAATAAAAGAAGCAAAACAAAAAACAGAAAAAGTTGAGAAAAAATTAAAAACTAAAAAGGAAGAAGATAAAAAATGATGCAACAAACACTTGTTTTAGTAAAACCTGACGGAGTAGCAAGAGGATTAACAGGAGAAATAATAAAACGTTTTGAACAAAGAGGATTAAAAATTGTAGGACTTAAACTAACTCATGCAAGTGAAGATTTAGCAAAAAAACATTATACAGAAGATATTTCTCAAAGAAGAGGAGAACATGTAAGAACAATGCTTTTAGATTATATTACAGAAGGCCCAGTAGTAGCAATGGTTGTTGAAGGAGTTGATGCAATTGAAAACGTAAGAAAAATTGTAGGAACAACTGAATCAAAATCTGCTCTTCCAGGAACAATTCGAGGAGATTTTAGTCATGTTTCATTTAATCATGCAGATGAGAAAAAAATTCCTGTAAAAAATTTAATTCATGCTTCAGGAAATGAAGAAGATGCTGCAAATGAATTAGCACTATGGTTCTCAGTTGATGAAATATTTTCTTATAAAAAGACAGATGATGAGCATGTTTTTTAATATCCAAAATTTTTTAAACTCAAATTCTTATAATAAACTACGCCTCTATAGCTCAGTGGTAGAGCAACTGATTTGTAATCAGTGGGTCGTCGGTTCAAATCCGGCTAGGGGCTTATATTTTTTTACTTTTAAAAACTCTTATAATTAATAACAACCCTTATCTCAAAACAACAAAACTTTTATACCCTTAATCCTCTCAATAATCATGACAAATAAAAAAGAAGTTTACAAATGCGAAGTATGTGGAAATATAGTGGAAGTTTTACATGAAGGTGCTGGAGAATTAGTTTGTTGCAATCAACCAATGAAACTTCAAACAGAAAATACAACAGATGCAGCACAAGAAAAACATGTTCCTGTAATTGAAAAAACAGAAAAAGGATTTTTAGTAAAAATTGGAGAAATAGAACATCCAATGCAACAAGAACATTATATTGAATTCATAGAAATAATTGCAAATAATAAAATTTACAGAAAAAATCTAAATCCAGGAGATAAACCAGAAGCAGAGTTTTGCATAAATGCAGAATCAATAATAGCAAGAGAATATTGTAATCTTCATGGTTTATGGAAAAAAGAACAATGAAACAAACAATACAAAATTTAGTAAAAGCATTTATAGGAGAATCACAAGCAAGAAACAGATATACTTATTATGCAAAAGTTGCTCAAAAACAAGGATATGAACAAATAGCAGAAATATTTTTAATAACAGCAGACCAAGAAAAAATTCATGCAAAAAGATTATTTGAACATATCCAAGAACTAAAAAAAGAATTACCAGAACAAGAACAAAATGAAATTCAAGTCCCTGCATCTGCACCAACAGTTTATGATACAACTATTGAAAATTTAAAAGCAGCAATTAATGGAGAAAATTATGAACATACTCAAATGTATCCTGAATTTGCAGAAACAGCAGAACAAGAAGGTTATGACAAAATTGCAGCAAGATTAAGAGCAATTGCAAAAGCAGAAGAACATCATGAAGAAAGATATAAAAAACTTTTAGAACAATTAGAAAATAATACTTTATTTAAAAAATCTAATGAAGTTTGGTGGATTTGCAGAGAATGTGGTTATGCCCACTATGGAACAGAACCTCCTGAAATGTGCCCATCTTGTGACCATCCCAAGGCATTTTATCAAAAAAAGTGTGAAGAATATTAATCATTAACTTTTTAAACTTTTAGAACCTAATTACTTAATGAAAAAGAGGGCTAAAAAAATAATCTATTGGATTCCAAGAATTATTATCTTAGTCTTTTCTATTTTAATTTTTTTGTTTGCACTTTTATCAGGTTCTTCAAAATATGGAGAAGGAATAATAGGAATTTTAAAAAACATACCTAATGCACTTCCATGGATAATCCTTTTATTAGTAGTTTATATTTCTTGGAAAAACGAAAAAATAGGAGGATGGTTGTTAATAGTCTTAGCAATATTTTTCACCTTCTTTTTTAATGCATATGAAAGCATAATTGCATTTTCAATTTTAATCTTACCAATTTTAGTATCTGGTATTTTATTTTTAATTAATAGTAAGTTGAATAAGAAAAAATGAAAAAACAAATGAGAAAAGACTGGATGCTTGGTTTTCTTGGATTTTTAGGAATTAATGGAATTCCAGAATTATTAACTCAAGACCTATTAGGTTCTCTTTGGTTACTTTGGTTTTTATGGTTTATTTATTTTATACCTATTAAGAAATAATCTTAAATTATTGTTTTCTTTTTCCATCTCTCCAAAGTAATTCAAAATATTTTTTATAACTATCTGCCAAATCTGAATGTTCAGTTATAATTATTGTTAAAGGATCCCAGGTTACATTAGCAACTTTATTTCCATAAACAAAAATAGGATTAGGGTTAAAATATTTATTAGGAATAAATCTATAGCAGGTATTTTTATTAGTAAAAATAAATTTTGCCTTATCACTTATCAAAATTCTTTCTTTTATGTGATACTCTTCTTCTTTTCTAAAGAATTGTTCTATAAATATAGGCAATCTTTTTTTGAACTCAATTTCTTCAATCCCAAAACCTAATAATTCTTTTTTTGTTTTTATTATATCATTTAATATTGTTTTTAAGCCTTCAACCCCTTTATACACTTCAACGCGTATATCTTTTTTTTGATATTTAGAAATCTCCTTTAATTTAGGTATAATTTTTTTAAGATTTTCTTGTTTTTCTTCCAAATAATCTAATAATTGTTCTGGATCTTTGGGCATATAATATTTAATATTATTTTTAATTACATAACTAACAAGATTATGATTAGTAAGTTTCTCTATAAAATCATAAATAGTTGTTCTATGGAGTTGAGTTTCATTTTTTAACTCACTTGCCTTGGAAGACCCTAATTTAAGCAACGCTAAATATACCCTTATTTCACCTTCATTAAGTCCGATTTCAGATAAAACCTTGTCAATATCCATAACAAATTAAACTTAATGAGGTTTATAAAGTTGTTGTCGTTTATGCGACAACAAATATTTAAATAACTTCTATTGTTGTCACTATCAAATAAATAATATGGAGGAAATAAAAAATGACATTCCAAAGAGCAAAAGTAAACTGTAGAAGATGTTATGATTTACTCGATAGCATTGTTGACAAAGGCATTAACCTATCTGAATGTGATCAAATGTATGATGCAAGAAATGAATGCATGAGAGCATTAGAAGATGTATGTAAATATCAATTAGAACACCGAGATTTAGCATTTAAGGCATTAGATGCTTGTGAATCTTGTGATTATTCACGTCCAGAAGTAGTTATTACTCTTAATTCAAAATAGTTGCTATTTTTTATTTTTTTAAATATAAAATAATCTCTTACTAATAAACTTTCTCCTTCTCAGATTTAAACTTTACACAAATCAAGGACTTGCTTACCTCAAACTTAGGTTCTCGATCTTTTAACAGCAATTTAATCATTCAAGCTTGCAACCTTCATCCTAATTCTCAAGAGAACCAGATTAAACCACAAATGTTCTTTATATTTTAATGCTTGAAGAAAACAATAAAAACCCACCACCACCCCCAAATTTAAAATTAAATTCTAATAATGTATTTTCCAATACCTTTTTTTAAATCAACTACCTTTTTCCAGGTAGCATATGGATATTTGGTCAGAATATCCTGGATAATTCTGTATCTCTTTTCTAATCCAAAGTTAACTCCTCCGACCAAAGCGAAAGACAGTTCTATTATCATTTTACCTCCATTTATATAATTAAATATATACTTTAGTTTAAATATAATCTGATATAACAAAGCATATTTTTTGATAAATACATATTTATAAATCAGAAATCTAAAAAGTAGTTACAAGTAATTTTAAAGTAGTATTATCTATTTTTCTAAAATAAGTCCAACACCCGAAACAATCAAGACTATTCCTATAAAAAGAAATAAAAGAAAACATTGAGTAATTTCTTGAGATACTCCACTTTTACAAATTCCATGACAAAAAGGTGTTGTAAACACACTTAAGATCAATCCAAATCCACTTAGTCCAAATCCAATACTATATCTTGTTAAACTCATTTTAAATTTTTACTGATTTAATTGCAGATTTAATTTTAGTTTTTAATTTTCTTCTTTTTTTATCTTTCATTATAATTAATGCATAACCACATATAATAAATATAATCCCTACAAAAAGAAATAATAATGAACAACTATTTTCTCCAAGTGCAGAACAATTATTTCTACAAACATTTTGACATAAAAACTTATCAAATATTGCCCAAAAAAATCCTATACCCTTTAATCCAAAACCCAAAACCTGCCGGATTATTGTTACACTTACCATCTTTTTTATTATAAACAATCATTTATTTAAAAACTTAACCTTCTTTTATTAAATCTGAAGAAGATTGTATTTTTTTACCAAGTCCATCAATAACATTAATATTCAATCTCTCACATATTTCTTTTTCAGGAATTTCATAATTAAACCTATCCCCACCCTTTGCAAAAATATCAGGTTTTAAAAATTCAAGAGATTTGCAAACACTTCTATCATTGTCAATACTAATAAAAACCTCATCAATCATTTCAAGAGCTTCTAAAATAATTTTTCTTTCTTCTAATGGCATAAATATTTTCCCTTTTTTTAGTTTAGCCTGTTCATCATTGTTTAATATAACTATCAGCTTATCTCCTAATTCTTTAGCTAATCTAAAATATTCAATATGTCCTGCATGAAGAGGGTCAAAATAACCTGAAACTACTACAATTTTCATAGACTCTAAAACATTTAACACTTTTTAAAATTTAAGTATTAAATATTATAAATCTTTAACATAGTTAATATCTTGCTATAATCTTTAAAACATAATTAATAATAATTTAAATATGTCTCCTGAAATTAAATTTAAAACTAAAAAAATAGTATTAGGGTTTGATGAAACAAATAATGGGGCGCATTTAAAATGTTTTAATAAACATCATGATTCATTAATGATTGTTACAGGATATTTAGAAGAAGACTTGCCTATGAAAGGTTATCAAAGACATCCTAGTGAAGCCAAAGGAAAAATATTTAATGGAAATAGAAACTTACAAAGAGCATTAGAAAGAGGAAAATCATTTTTAGAAGACAATCCTCATTTTTTATATACTCCTATTCCTCCTCAAATAAAAGAAACAATCCCCTTGATATTAACTTATGCAGAATCTGTAGCCTGCATTTGTATTAACTTTTTTTTAAAATATAATCTAAATCCTCTTGAAACAAGAGTTGTGATGGATGAAGTTAGTGGAGAAATACCCTCTAGACTTATGAATGAGGTTCTTGAAAGTTGGCTTGAAAAAGCAGAACTTCCATTGCCTCATCGTTCAATGAGATCTGCAGCAAGTAATGTCAGAGCTGTTAAAAAAGCAGATATGGTAGGTTATTATTTAACAGCAATTCATCTTCAAGGAAATAATCATAAATGGCCTTATCAAATGCATAAAGTCTCTTTTGGAAGCATAAGAAAGTCAATTGTTGATTTACAGAAAAGAACAGAAAGATATCCAATAATATAGAAATCTTTTTAAGAACTCTTATTATTCAAATTATATTCTAAAGGTGAATAAATGAAAATCTACTCTCATTCAAAGCTCTCTACATTTGAACAATGCCCTCTAAAATTTAAATTTAGATATATAGATAAATTAAAACCAGATGTTGAACAAACAATAGAAGGATTTTTAGGAACAAAGGTTCATGAAACATTAGAATGGATTTATAGAGAAATATTAAATAAAAAAAACACTGAATTAACATTAGACGAAATAATTAAATATTATGCATTATCTTGGAATAAAGATTACCTAGATACAATAAAAATAGTAAAAAAAGAATCTACACCTGAGGATTATTTTAATAAAGGAATAAAATTCCTAATTGATTATTTTATTTCAAATAAACCATTTAAAGATAATACTATTGAAATAGAAAAAAAGATTTTTATAGATTTAAATAATCAAACCAAATTAATAGGATACATTGATAGACTAGTTCATCATAAAGATACAAATGTTTTTGAAATTCATGACTACAAAACTTCAGGAACATTAAAATCTCAGGAAGAATTAGATAAAGACAGACAATTAGCCCTCTACTCTATAGCAATTATTGAAAACTTTAATGCAAAAGATGTTCATTTAATCTGGCATTTTTTAGATTTTAATAAAAAAATAATTTCAAAAAGAACTCCTGAACAATTAAATGAATTAAAAAAAGAAATTATTAAATTAATTGAAAAAATAGAATCAACAAAAGAATTTTCCCCTCAACCAAGTTGTCTTTGTAGTTGGTGTGAATTTCAAAGCTATTGTCCTATAACAAACAAACAAAATAATTTTAAAAAAGAATTTCAATCAACTCTTTAATTAAAATGTGGTCATTAAACAAGGGAAATAAAAAATTAGAACCATTAGTATTTTCTAATGGAAAATCTCAAAAAGATTTAGTAAAAGAGATTATAGACTTAATCGAAAAAGGAAATAAAATAATTTTCTTAAAAGGAATGTGTGGAACAGGAAAATCAGCAATAGCATTAAATTTAGCAAGGCATTTTGGAAAAACCTCAATTGTAGTTCCAGTAAAATCATTACAAGAACAATACACAAAAGATTACACAGATAATCTTCATGTTCTAGACAAAAAAAATATTGAAAAATTAAAAATAACTTCTATTTTTGGAAGGTCTAATTTTAAATGCAAATTTTTGCAAGAAAATAGTTCAATGCCTGAAAAAAACTATTCAAAAGAAAAAAATACAAAATTAACAGATATTTTCCAAGGAGTAAAACCTAAATTTGAACCAGAAAAAGATATTTCTTGCAATAATAATTTTATTCCATGTAAAATTGAAATTCAAGAAAAAAACATTCAAAGATTAAAGGATTATATTAAACAAAATCCTTCAGTAAAAATATCTAATTTTGATTCTATTAAAGATATTAAAAGAATGACCATCGGCCCAATTTGTCCTTACTGGTCTCCGATTTTTTCTGATGATTTTGAAATAAAAAAATTTAAAGACACAAACAAAATAAAATATAAAGGACTAAATAATAAAGAATTTATAATTTATCAAAGAAAACCTGGTTGCCCTTATTATGACCAATATTTAGAATACAGAGATTCAGATGTTTTAATTTTTAATAGTTTAAAATATAAAATAGAAACAATGATGAACAGAAAACCTGAAACAGAATTAGAAATAATTGACGAGTGCGATGATTTTTTAGACAGTTTTGCAAACATAGAACAAATTAATTTAAACAGACTATTATTTTCATTAGGATTTGTTTTTTCATCAGAACCTGAATCAGGAGAAATAATAAAAGATTTAACTTATTTAACAAATCAATTAAAAAAACAATTTACAGAACCTTCTTCAGAAATAAAAGAAATTAATAACACTTTAATTAAAGATTTAATAAAAAAAGTCTTGCAAAATAATTCACTATTAGATGAAATAGAAATAGATGAAACAAGTTATTTATATCATTTAGATAGGGTTGCAAGAACTTTTTTTGATTTTTTAGATGAAACTTTTTTCTCTATTGAAAAAAAAGATAATGACATAATTCTTCAGTTAGTTACAACAAATCTTGAAAAAAGATTTAAAGAATTAGTTGAAAAAAACAAAGTTTTTGTAATGATGAGTGGAACTATCCATTCAAAAGAAGTTTTAGAAAATATTTTTGGAATAAAAGAGTTTAAAATAATAAATGCAGAAACAGAACATCAAGGAGAATTAATTCCTTGCAAACATGGTTATGAAATAGATTGCAAATATGCTAACTTTCAATCACAAAAAATATCAAGACAACAATATCTAATAGCTTTATCTAAAACAATAGATTGTGCTAAAAAACCAACTCTTGTTCATGTTAACAGTTTTTCAGATTTACCAACAGATATTGAAAAAATAAATTTTAATTTAATAAATCTTCCGAGTCAACACGAATTTATAACTCAACAATCTCAAGACCCATTAGGACAAAGAATAATAGATTTTAAAAATAAAAAAACAAACATACTTTTTACAACAAAATGTAATCGTGGAATAGATTTTCCAGGAGATATTTGCAACAGCATAATCATTACACGTTTTCCTTATCCAAATATATCTTCTATTTTTTGGAAAGTTCTTAAAAAAAACAAACCTGCTTATTTCATGAGTTTTTACATGGATAAAGCAAAAAGAGAATTTCTTCAAAAGATTTATAGAGGGCTTCGTTCAAAAAATGATAGAGTTTATTTACTTTCTCCAGACGTCAGAGTATTAGATTATAAATTAGATTAATCTTCTTAACTTGCATTACTATTAGAACCAAAAAATTGAATCATAGAATAAACACCCCTTAATATAAATTCTATTACAAATATAAAAACAATAAACGTCAAGATATGATTAAACAATGCAGGAATTTCTTGAATCTTTCCAATCAAAGAATCAATATCAAAAAAACTGTCTCCAAGGATAAATGTTGCTAAAACTGTAAATGGAAGAATCTTTGCTAAATCTTTTGACAAATCTTCACTAATATATGCAGTTATTCTTGTAGATGCAATAATAGCTGCACTAACTAACAAAATCTGTTGAGCACCTTGTTTAGATAATAACAATAAAAATAATGAAAGTATTGCAAACCAAAACAAAACTAAAAATGGCAAAACTACTAAATATTCAACAGTATAAAGAAGAATAGCAAAAAATTTCTCAAGTGAAGGAAACCTAGAATAATTATACTGCCCCAAGTTTAATTGTAAAATCTCTTTACTTGCAAGAAATTTGTAAAATTTCCAAATAAAAACTGCATACAATGCAATAAATACAGTATAAATTAAAAGTGTAAATAAAAGTTTATATTGAGCAGGAATTGAATCAAAAATTGATTGAAAATAATTTGAAACTAAATCTATTATCATTATTGCACCTCTGCAATATAAAATTAAATTAATATTATAAACCTTTGGATTATCTAAAGCTCTTTTGTCTCTTTTTTCTAGCCTTACTATCTCCAGGCTTATTAGCTTCTTTTCTTCTTGTATCTGCAACTAATAAATTTTTATCATAATCTGTAAATGCTTTTTTTAATTCATTAGATTTAGTAAATAATAATATTGCTCTTGCAATAGCTAATCTAGCAGCTTCAATTCTGCTTTCAGAACCACCACTTTTAATATTTACATAAATATCAAATTCAATTTTGCCCAAAACTCTTTTTGCAATTTCAATTGGTTCTTCAACTGTAAGTTTTTTAAAAAAATCAAGATTTTCATAAGGAACTCTGTTAATCAAAATTTTTCCAGAACCTTTTTTAATCATAGCTTTTGCTATTGCAGTTTTTCTTTTTCCACTAACAATAATATTTTTTTCAATATTCATTTTATATTTTTTCAGATAATTCTTTTAATTCAATATATTTATTTTTTAAAGGAGCATTTATTTGAATCATTTTTTCATTTTCAAATTCTTTTGGAATTCCATCATAACATTTTATATTTAACAATGCTTGCTTTCCAATACCTCTTCGGTGGTCTGGTAACATGCCTCTAATTCCTCTTTTTAACATTTTGTAGGGAATATTAGAATATTTAGGCCCTTTCTGAGAGTGCCCTCCTTTTGCCTTTATTTCTTTATACTTTGAAATAATATCTTTTTTATTTCCACTAATAATTGTTTTTTCAGAATTTAAAATAATAATTTCATTACCTTCTAATGCTTTTTTAGCAGCAAAACTACAAATTCTTCCAAAAACTGCACCAGTTCCATTAATTATTATTTTTGCCATTATAAAATTTCAACTCCTTGTAATTTTTTATTTAATTCAATTTCTTGTTTAATAGTTTTTACATCACAACCAGCTTTTTTAAGTTTTTCAAGAGCTTGCTCAGAAAAACCCAAAGCACTAATACTAATTTTTCTATTAATATCACCTTGTCCTAAAATTTTTCCAACAACTAATATCTTATCTCCTTTAATTTCATTTAATTTATCTAAATTAATCTTAACATATTGACTAGAAGGTGCAGACAACTTTTTTGCTAAATCTAATAAATCATTTTTTTTAGCTAATTGAATAGTCTCAACTATACTCGCATTTCTTTTCTTTTGTAATCTTTTATCAATTTGGGTTTTACTTATCATTTTATTAAACAGAAGTAATTAACTTCTGCTAACGCCTTAACAACTTGCAGATTGTTAATTTTGCAAGCAATTAACCCTTTATAAATATTTCCATGTAAAATGCAGAGAAGAAGATTCGAACTCCTGTAGGCACTAAGCCACTTGGACCTTAACCAAGCCCGTTTGACCACTCCGGCATCTCTGCAATTAATTATCATTAAGAAAAACCAATTATAAATTTATGCATTATCTTCTTTCAAGAAGATCTTCACCAATAGTCTCTGAAAGGTCTTCTAGAACTTGAACAATTCCCTTTTGAGTTCTAAATGTTCTTTGAGCAATTAATGAAATTTTTACTTCTGAAACATCATTACTAGGCATAAAACTTTTTATTTCATAAACTTCTATCTTCCCAGTTCCAGAAGCAGAATTTACATCATAAATTCTATAAAAGTAACCCTTATCCATAAAGTTTCAACAGAATTACCATTTAAATATTTTTATATAATAAAATATATACTAAACATCACTTAACAGATTTATCTAATTCTTTTAAATTATTATCAAGAGCTTCAATAGATTTTAAAAAAACATCCTTAACATCCATCTGTCCCCAAGATTCTACATTAAAAACTAATTCATTAACTTCTTTTGCTTTTTTAATCTTATTAACAATTTCCTCAGGAACATTAACAAGTTCTTCTTCTTCATAACTCACTTTTCCTTCAGAATCAATATAAACAAAATCTAATACTTCTTCATCTAAATTATGTTTATAATAAACTAATCCAGGAGAATATTTAATATGTTCAATTCCTTTTCCAAGTCTTGCTTCTGCAACAATTTCTAATTCTTGTCCTTCATCTAGAATAACAATTGGTAATTTAAATCCAGTTCCAATAGAAGGACTTAATTCACTTGAATAAACAATCTTAGGTCCTTTTTCTTTTAATTTAAATTTAACTTCTTTACTTGCTTTTCCAGTTTCAATTGGAATCAAACCCATTCTATGAGCAATTATTTCATCATAAAGAGCAGAATCATTTTTAAAAATCTCAACTTCATCAATAGCCATTACAGGAATTTCTAAAACACTTCGTCTAATTGCATTTGCCAAAAAAACAGGCATGTCAGTAATTAAACTTAGTTTTTGCTTTTCTTTATCATAATTTTGTATTTTTATCATTTTATTAAACACTCCCAACTAATTCCCTTTAATTCATAACTTTTTTTAGATTTTATTTGAGAGTAAATTCCTTCTATTTTTTCCAGTTTCCCCCAATCAAAATATTCTGAACTTTGCGCAGCAGAAAGAGTATCCCAAAATTGTGAATTCAAAGAGTTTAAATGATATCTACTTAATTCATCTACAGGCAAATCTCTTACTTCCTTAATCTTATCAAACATAAGTCTTCTTAAACCTCTCACAATTGATTTCTGCCTTGAACTTGATTTTTGTTTTGTTGCTTCCATTTTATATTTATTCTTGTTATTATCTATTTAAAAATTTAACTAAACCCTTCTACCTCTTCTACCACCTTTCTTTTTAGGCCCACCCCTAGGAATTTTAGTTGAATCCATTATTGATAATATTTTAAATCCTGCACGAGTCAAAGATTTAATTGCAGCATGTGCTCCAGGCCCAGGATTATTTTGTCCTGTTGAAGCTCTTATCTTAACATAAAATCCAGTGATTCCATTATCTTTAGCTTCTTCTGCAACTCTCTGAGCAATAAACATTGCAATAGTAGGATTTGCTTTTAATCTATCTTGTTTAGTTGATTGTCCTCCACTAAATTTTGCAAGACTTTTCCCAGACATATCAGTCAAATTCATTATAGTATTATTAAAAGTAGTGTAAATATTCAAAACACCAATTCTATCTTCCTTATTTTTCTTTTTAACCATTTCTTTTTTAGCTTCCTCTACTTTTTCCTTAACTTCTAATATTTTTTCTTCCTTATTTTTCTTTTCAACTTTTTCTTCTACCATTATTTTTTAACCTCTTCAATTTCTTCTTCAACTTCTTTATTTTCTAAAATTTCTTCTTTAATTTGTTCAAGTTTAGATTTCTTTTTTTCAGGAGTTTTTATAACAAGATTTAATTTAACTAAAGGTTCTTCTTCTAATGAAACTTGATAAGAAGGTATATTAACGATTTGATTTCCAATTGAAATATGTTTATGAGTAATTAATTGTCTTGCTTGTTTAGGAGTATTTGTAAATTTTTTAGAATGAACAATTGTTTGCAATCTTCTTTTTAACCAATCTTCTTTATCTAATGCAAGAGCATCTGCAATGCTTTCAACTTTAAAACCTTTTTTCTGCAATCTTTCAACAAATAATTTCTTTTCCTCATCACTAGAAGTAATTAATTTTTTAGCAAGATTTCTAATTCTTCTGATTGCAGCATTTGATTTCCAAATTTCTGTTTTTGTTTTTAATCCATACTTTTCTCTAAGAACATTTTCTTCTTCAATTCTTGCCTTATCAAATGGCTTCTGAGGTCTTGAATATTTTTTTTGTTGCTTTTTCATTTTTTCTTCTTAACTCCTACTGCTTTCTTTTTACCTTTAGCTCTAAAATGTGCCTTTGTTCTTTGTCCTCTTGTAGGATGTCCAAATGCATGTCTTAACCCTCTATAAGACCTTATTTTCTTTAATCTTCTAATATCAAATTCTTTTTTCATATCTAAACTATTTCCAATTAAATGTGAATCCTTGCCTGTTTCAAAATCATTTCTTCTATTAACTAAATGTTTTGGAAGACTAGGATTTTCTAAAAAATCAATTATTCTCTTTATATCTTCTTCACTTAAATCTGCAATTTTAACAACAGGGTCTAAATTAAGTAATTTACAAATAGCATTTGAAACTGTCCAAGAAATTCCTTTAATATAAGTCAAACCTGTTAAAAGATTTTTATTTCCAGGAATATCAGTTTGCATAATTCTAACTATTGAAAAGTAATCCTTTTTCTCAGGTTTTTCTTGTTTTGTTTCTTTTTCCATCTTAATTTAATAACCTCTATAATTTCAAAATAGATTTTTAAGGTTTAAAAACCTTTTAGTTTTCAATTTTTCCCATAAATAGGTAATATTTTTCTTTACCAAGTATTTCATCCCAAAGTCTTTTTTCAATTGCTCTTTTAGGATCAGGTAGATTAGAAACCCTTTTTTTTAAATCTTCTAATGATTCAAATAATTTTTTGTTTCTTTCACTTAAAAGTGCACTAGTGTGTCTTTTACCAAATCCAGGCAATAATTCAAATTGATGTAAACGAGTATTTATTGCATCAGCATTATTAAAAAAATCAATAATCATTTGTTCTTTTTCATTAATAACCTCTTCAATAAATGATTCTAATTGCTGTTTTGCTGTTTCAGTCATTTTATTTTCCATTAATCTTCCAAGAATATAATAAATCTTTTCTCTTTTCTTTTCTCCAATATAAACCTTTTCTCCAACTTCTAATTTAATACCCCTTCTAGGAACTAATTGAAGTAATGTAAGATTCTTAGTTCCAATAGCTTGTGCTACAGGCATCATTTTATTTTCTAAAGGATATCCATAGGGTAAATAATCCAAAACTACAGCAAATTCTTCTTTTTCTGACATTTTCAAGTCCTACTTAGAGTTTTTAATAATCTCAAGTATTTTATTTGTTTCTTCTTCTGTTAAACTTACATCTATAAATATTTTATTTAAATCACTTGCATCTTGAGGTAATATGTCTATAATTTTAACTAAATGTTCTCTTTTAATTTTTATCAAATCTAAATCTTCTAATTCTTGTTTAATTTTTTCGGCTTGCGCAGATTTTGTTTTTAAGAATTTTTTTAAATAAGCTTCCATTTCAACCTTTTTATCACTATCATCAAGATTTTTAACTATCTCTTGTACTTCATTCAAATTTAAAGGTGTTCTGTCTAATATCATTTTGTTTTTAATTTTTTTAAGTGAACAGGATGGATAATATAAGTTTTATCTTTATTTAAATCCTTTATTTTTACAATATAAGAATTTCCTCGCTTATCTTCTACAACTCCTGACCTTCCTTGCAATCTTTTAGGAAATTTAGGACACTCTGTTAATTCTTTTACAACAGCAATTCTATCTCCTTTTTTAAATTCTTGAAAGTAATTACTAAGCTTAATTTTTCCATGAGCTCTTAATTCTTTTCGTTTGTTCATTTTATTATAATTGTCTTTAATTTAATTGTAATTCTACAACAATTCAGTTAAAATATGTATGTTTTTAAAGCTTACTAATCAATAAATATCTCTAATACTTCCTTGATCAAGATCTCCTCTTTGTTCTGCTTCTTGCATATTCTGAACAATTGCCTGAAACATTTTATCTCCAAAAACTCCTTTGCCACATCGCTCACAAAAATCAATTACACTTTCATCAGCAATATCACATTTGCAATAAATACATTTCTTCATTTTCTCTTTTTTAAATTTCTATAGATTAAATATTAAAATTAGTTTATAAATTTATATATAAAGATTAAC
>Ga0265595_1001170_pt1 | contig 21154 bp, 39 predicted proteins | sample saktaG_15_FD_190148 | JGI IMG/M metagenome (GOLD analysis project Ga0265595, IMG submission 190148) | Saline water microbial communities from Sakinaw Lake, British Columbia, Canada - sak_2013_06_06_50m | ecosystem: Environmental > Aquatic > Non-marine Saline and Alkaline > Saline ... | reverse complement strand
GCAGGGAATAATTTGAGTGGGTATTATGAAATTACTTATTGGACAGCACAAACCGCATATGGTGTTCCTTATAATAACTTGCAAGGTAATGCATTTACGACTGGTACTGAAATAAAAGAATTGACTGGTAACGCTATGTGGATATTGCAGACAGATAGCACAGGGAAGATAGTTCAGCATTGTCTATCAACTGTTGCTCAGAATATCTTTGTTATGTATACTTCCCCAGTCTTGAAGGGCAAAATATATAGCACGTATTGTACTTGGATTACCGCTCCGTAATACAAAAGATACTCTATACTATCATTATTAAGTTAAAATCTAATGTATAGGCAATACAAAGATGCTTTGTACTATCATTTGCCGATTATTTGTCAGAAATACATGTAATAGTTTAGGACATGTTTTTGATAGTATAGAGTATTAAAAAGTGCTTGACAAATCCTAATTCCATGATATAATGTCTCTAAGCGGGAATCCTATACAGTGTATATAATCAGACTAATGTGTCCTATTAGATTGTATGAAAACTACCAAAGCGCAGCGAGATTTCTTTTCTCTATGCCTGACATTCTGGCTGAAAAATATTGCTCCGGTTTACCGAGGTGAATTGTGTGCAATTGATGAAACGATTCCTGGCGATATAGCAACCAGCCACGTATCACCAGAAGACATGCTTGAAAGCATTGCTCTGAGTGATAAACTCGGAGGACGAAGCAATGAATGTCTTTTCCGTGATGCGTTCCACGAAGTTTGTCACGCAACTTTATCGCCTTTGGCTGCCCCTATGTATCCCGTGTATAGTGAGCAATTCATTAATCAGCGAACACACATGATCATCAATATGCTGGAAAGGTTTTTCTTTGAAACGTTGCAGATACATACAGTGGATTACGGATTTAACCATGCCATACTGGAAGCCATGCGAAAGGATTAAACTATGAGTAAGAACCAGATTGTTATCAGGTGTGAAGGTGCAACGAATATGCCGTTAGAAAAAATGGTGGCGTTGCAGGGTAAGCTGAAATATTTGCCGGAAGAAAACTATCAGAAATTGAAACAGTCTATGATTACTCATGGCTTTGCTTATCCGGCCAATATAGCCCGTATGCGTGGCAAGGCTTACGGCATACTGGATGCACATCAAAGGCATCGTGCTTTATACAGGATGATGAAGGAAGAAGGGTTTGTACTGATAGATAAGGAAGGTCATGAAACTGATTCCATTCCTGTAACCTTTACCGATTGTAAGAATAAGAGTGAAGCAGGCCGTTTAATTCTACAGGCCATTAGTCAGTACGGGAAAATATCCGCTGAAGGCTTAGGCCAGTTTATGATTGACTATGATATTGAAAAAGATATTTTGCCGGAATTTGATTTGCCGGATACAAACTGTTGCTGTAGTTCTTTTAATCTTCGATTCGCTAAAGGCTTATTATTCCCTAAATGACACCAGACATTATACTTCTTTTGTTTGTTGTAGTAATATGTCCAGTAGCCCGTCTTATTCGGTCGTTTGAGTATACGGGTGGGAACACTCACTGCAATAATTCCGGCACAACTTCAGGTGTGGTGCGTAATGTTTGATACTTAGAGAGCATAGCTCCCGGCAAGCCTTCTTTCCTGATACGTGTGATGACGCTGTTCAGTACGTCTGCATAATCCAGTTGGAATAATGTGGTAGCCAGCGTGGGTGCTTGCTGTGTTATATACTTTTCGACACTGAAACTTTCTATGAAATATTTAATGGCTGAATGGTCATAGAAGGTATAAGAAGAACACCGCATGATTTCAATATCCGGTATTACCAACTGGCCAGGTGTATGGAAATAGGCACTGATGTCATACCGATAACAGTGTAACCAGTGCTGACCGCCAATGCAGGTAACAAATACTGATGCACTGGTATTCCAGAGTGGTCTATCGGTGGTAGAACACACGGTATGTGTTAATACGAGTGGCATTATTAAGGTTTCTTTCATTATGCTTCCAAGAAGGCACGGATGCGATAAATAGAACCAGTCGGATTTAATTCAGGCATATATTTAGTAACCATGAGATGGGTGTCACTAACTATTAGAATACATTTATGATTGACAGGAAATTCATTCGTGCAAATCATATATTCAGCCGGACAGATGTTTTTATCTGGATTATCAGTGATAAATACCATTTCGTCTGTAGGCAAATCGCTGTTGGCTATATATTTCATGGAAGGTTGATAATCTAAATTTTGTGCTAAACTTTTGGTGTAATCTAAAATTTCTTTCAACAGATCATAATTGGCAGGCTGGTTATTTGTCAATAGTGACCGCATAACATCCGGATAGGTGTCCAAGTGACCGCATAACATCCGGATAGGTGTCCAAGTGACCGCATAACATCCGGATAGGTGTCCAAGTGACCGCATAACATCCGGATAGGTGTCCAAGTGACCGCATAACATCCGGATAGGTGTCCAATAGTTTTTCTTTTATGGCGAGCGTCCGATACTCTTTGGGGTTTTTATGGAATAGCAGAGCTAATTGCTCCGCACGATGAGGGGGAATGAATGAATTGCCATTGAACCAATTACTAACCTGTCCGCTGGCGACTTTCAATGCCCGTGCAACTTCAATATAGGGCATATTTTTTTCTTGTGCCAATTGTTTGCATAGTTCCGATAATTTCATGGGCTTCATCCTTCTCTATTGAATATTGTACTCTGTTGTCTGATAGGTGTCAAGCTTATTTTACTGATTAAGCATATATGCCTAATTAGCATACTATACAGGATAAATGTAAGCATGTCAAGCCTATATAGACAATTTACAACCAGATTTTGAAAAACACTTGACATTTGCTTAATTTTAGAGTATACTATTCTCAGAAGCATGGAAACCGTATAAACAAAAGGAATCAGAAGATGGAAGAAGCCATCAAACAAGCGATAAATCAAAAGGGATTCAAAAACTACCATCAGTTCTATGGTGCTATGTGTGGTGCGGGGTTCAGCGGTAGTTACCAGTGTATTTTGAATTGGATTGATGGGAAACACAAACCGAATGCGGACGGGCTGTATTATCTGAATAAAGTCTTGAAAATCCCTATAGCTCATTTGTTTAACCATGAAAAATGCTAATTTGTTAAGTATAGTTAGGCGTATGGTCATTCATACTGTGAATCTGGTCATGCGAAATATCAACAAGCAGGATCGCCACTTCAAAGCTTTAACAATGGAGTAAAAATCATGAATACAACACTAATAATTGCTAACCCAATAACCGGAATTTCAATATTACCGAACACATACAAACCGAAAAACGACGAAGTTATAACCGCTAATTTTGATAGATTCATTTTTTATTTAGAACACAAAGAAAAACCAATAACTTTATTTCGCGCTAGCGATAGCGAAATGGTACTATTAGATAAATGGTACGGCATCAAAAAATAGTATCATTTTTTTATAATGTTATAACCGCTCTATATTGACCGTTTCCGTATGAACCAGCAACCATGATTGTGAGAACACCGTTATGAATCCAATGGTTATAACCATATCATCATCAAAGTATCGGGGCTGATGCGTTTCATGATAGCCTCCTTGGACACACAGAGTACGAAAACACAGAACCGCATACCATCAGTCCCGATACTTACTCTACACGGACACACGGACATGAACTTACAGACACAAACAGAACTGGTACAGTTAAGCAAAGAAAATTTATTACAACGGTGTTTGGCATTGCAAGAACGATTGGAATACGAACACCGAGCCGTTCCAGGTACACCACAATACATTTTAACCCCAGAGGGCTATCTAATGTGGCAAGAAAGTACAATCACATTAAGCGTAGAAAATGAAACGCTTGTTGGTGTGCCTGGGATTGGCTTTATAATTTCAGCGTTAGGATGGGAAGAACTCAATAAAATATTGCGGGTACAGGTATACAATGATGCCAGTGTCCGGCGTATCTTTGAAGATGGTACATTCAAGGCCGTAGAAGTGAAAGGGGCAGCGATTGGATGTGTCGGTGGTGTCCCCCAGGTCACAACACTGGTGCTAACGTTGAATTTCTATGAAATGTTTTTGCGGGAATTAACGGGATTGGCCGAAAAGCAATTTACCTGTGCGAGATTAGGAGTAAAAGATGTGCCACCGACTACTGATAAGCCATGGGTGTTTTACAAAATTGAAGGGGATGCAGGCGTATGGGTAGACTTGTCGCATGATGAAGTGATAAAAAAAATCAAAACGTTACAGCAACGGCGGCAATGGCCTGACCGATTGGCCTTTGCATATCTCCGCAGGAATTTGATCAGGAAGTTTGCCGGAAGCCTGAGCCAGAAAGTGAAAAGTACCAAAACTGATATTACTATCAGGGGGTGGTACTATCCTATCAATCGAGACAGATTAGAGAGAATTGCTCAGTGTGCGTTAAAAGGAGAGCAGGCCGATCCTGAAGTGGAGTTAAAAACCGCTAAAGCGGAAATCATAAAGGACATTGATGATGCTTCTGTTGAAGGCGAAGTAATAGATGAAGCCACGGGAGAGGTTATTACATTGTCTGTACCGCTATCCCCTACTAAACCACAACCACAGAAACCAACTAAGGTAGTAGTATCCCCAGTTAAGCAAAAGGCTTTAGATGCCGTTTATGAGGGATGGATGCGGCTGGAAAAAGCACAGAAGCAGGCATTGAAACAGAAATATCCCCAAACCATGACAACTTATAGCACGAAAGAGTTAAATGCTATTAACCGTTATATCAATCAACTGTTAGACCAACAAATAACCGAGAAGGAGAAAGAACATGCAATACAAATCTGATTTAGACAAGCCGATGAATTACGAGTTGCCGGAGTCGGGACTCTGCAAAGTAAAAATTGTAGAAGCCATAGAAACGGTATCGCAATCGGGTAATCCAATGGTGAAACTCAAATGTGAAGTATTGCCTGGCCAGAAAGGGCAGGGCGGGTTTCTCTATGATTATATTGTAGACAATCCCGAAAAGCCTGAACAGTTCAGCAGTAAGGCGGGGAGCATATTCCGTTCATGCCAGAAAGTGCCGGAAGATGGCGAGATAAACAATGATATGTTTGTCGAGCTGGAAGGTTCGGTCATGGTACGGCATGAAGAATATAAGGGAATGCCGAATGCCAAGATATACTACTGGCTGGATGCGGAGCAGACCAAAACGATGGAAGAGGATATTCCATTCTAATAACCCGTTGTTAATGAAGGGGATGAAGCTCAATAGCGAGCAATGCTGATCTAAAGCAAAGACTGTCGGTTCGAGTCCGGCCATCCCCTTTACTACATAACCGTAGACAGAATGTCTACACTTAGAGAAACGAAACAGTATGAGCATGACAGTTGAAATCAGAGCAAACGGGCAGTTGATAGGATGTGTTTACATCGTGAATGTATTGGCGGTAGTCGGTGGTGAATGTATATACGAGTATGAATTTCATACGATAGGCGGTGAGAGAATGACAACGAAGGGGAAAGTCAAAAAGGGAAAGGTGGTACACAAGAGGGCTGAAGGCTGGCCGAAACTATTACAACTAATTCTTAAAGACACGGAGAACAAAAAATGATCACGCAATTACACATAAAGAATGTAAAGGAAACGGCAGATGATACTCAGGCATTAACTCAACACAACCTAATCATAGGCGGTTGGGGTTCAGGGAAAACAACCATACTGGATGCCCTGCAAGTAGGGACACAGTGTAAAATGCTATCAGAAGATTATAAGGGTGCGGGGCTATCCCCTATCTGTGATGCTCTATGTACTGGTGATAAAACTGATATGGTGATAGGCATAGACAGTACACAGTTATCCTTTGTCCGCACGTTCCACCGGAAGAATGGCACGTTTTCACAGAACGTTGAGATACCCGCACAGAATGTCACGGGTGTTAAAGCGTGTGAGCCGTTTATTGACGCTGTATATGAGAATGCTATTTTTGATGTCCGGCAGTTGCGGAAGAATCCTGATATAGTAAAGGACATGCTTCTATATAATATGCCGCTGGATAAAGAGAAATGGAATAAGCGTACCCTGATAGAAGCCGTGCTACAGTCCATTATTGGTGAGTATTTAGGTGTGGACTGGATTGCACATTATCAGGAATTTGTCGGCGGTGAATCTTCTGAAATGTATAAAAAGGCTATTGAAGCCTTAGCAAAGAAGAACGTGAATTTCGATATGATCCGCAAACATCAGGCATGGACAGATGCAACAGCGGATAATTTCATATTGTTTCTTGAACGGGCTATTCAGTGTATAGCTAATGAACGCAAGGTAAAAGATAGCGAGTTGCGGAATAAGAAGAAAGCCTTGCAGGGATTAATGGATACGGATGTGGTTACGGATTCCCCTGAAACCATACCCACCTTACGGTCTAAACTGGACGCATTGCAACAAGAAGAATCTAAGCAGAGTGAGTTATTAGGCCGTGCTAAAAACAATCTGGAATCACGGCAAAAGGCTTTACTCGCTATAGACCACTTCAAAAAAGATAAAGAACAGAGACTTAAAGAAATTCAGGAGTATGAAAAAGAAGTTGAAACAATGAATCTGAAGGCGAACCCTGAAGATGTGGCTTTAATCAAAATGTATAACGACCGCAAGTGTGCTGAATTTCTGGACGGGTTTATAAAACATGTGGGGTTATGTGCGGACTGTAAGGATAAAATAGAAGCCACACTTCTAATGTTTAATACAGCCCATGCCCTGAATGAGTTGTTGGATAAAACCAAACAGTCACAGGATCAGTATAGTTTGGCGTGTGGTCTGTATGATAAGGCAGAGGAAATGTTAAAAGATATGTCGGAGCCGGAAGATGTTACTACAATCCAAAATCTATTAACGGGTATACGGTCACTACAGGAAACATTGAAGAACCATTTACAAACTGCCATAGCACTGAAAACAACTAGAGAAGAAAAACAACAGTTGCAGTTGACTATTCAACAGCTAAGTATTGAGCAAGAGCTATTCCGTATAACAGAATCCGGTTTGAAAGAATACTACAACAATATTGTTATGGACAGCATAAAGCCGTTTGTCGAAATGATAAATCGGAGTTTGCCGGACATCGTAGTAACATGGCAATTCTATGTGGAGCTGGACGCTAGATATAAAATTGAGTTTGGCATATCCCGTCCACATAACGGTAGCAGGATGAAAATCCCCTATCGTGCGTTATCAGGAGCAGAAACAGTATTTGCTCGTAACATCTTAGGAGCTATGTTGCTGAAGCAAACCAGCCAGACCGAGAAAATATTGTTGGATGAAATCGCTGAGTTGCCTGTTCCCTTAGTCCCGTTATTTCTGGATACCATACATAAAATATCAGGCACGGTGCAGTGTTTCTTTGCTACATGCCACAAAGTAGAAGCATCGGCAGAATGGAACGTGATTAAAAGATAACCGTATATTTGCAAATTACATGCAGATATAATTTACAACAAGGATGCAAAATGAACACATGTAAAGACTGTAAACACTACTCACAACATTCATGTTTGAACCAAAAATTTGTCGCATGGTTGGGAACGATTAACGTCCCAGACATAGGCCCGGACGGAGGATGCAACTACTTTGAAAAGAAAGAAAAGCCATGTTGCGGGAATTGCGGGAGATATATATCCGTCTACAGAACAGAATTATCAGGATTGTGCAAAATTAATACAGAAATAGAAGTGCCTGACGGTTCGATAATATGGAAATATATAGAAGTAAAAAGAGATTGGACTTGTCCGAGACACGTTCTGATTAACCAAACCTTTTAAGTGATACTATGCAGGCATATAAACTCGTAGGTACAGAACAATACTCATTGCGTGATTTAGCGGATGGGGGTTCATCTATTACATTCCACACTTTGCTATTGCCAGATGATCTTTATTTGAATTGTAGACGCTGTAATGGGAAGGCGGGTGAAATAATGTTTGTACCTGAAGGTAGCAAAGAATATATCACTAATGAAGATGCTTATCCGAAACCGCCTGAGCCGGATGAACCGAAACAGAAGTTAAGTCCGTCACAAACAGTCCGCTTGAAAATACACAAGCTGTGGGAAGTCGAAGGGAAAATTGGGGATAAGGAAGAACACTACGAAGGCGTGATGAAAAGAATTGGGACGTGGATAGACAAGTTAATCGTAGAAGCAGAGGCCAAGAATGGACTATAAAACATGCGAAGTCTGTGATAAACCGTTTTCGGTTGATTGTCCACCGCATCACTTTGTTCACAAGAGTGAATTAAGCAAGCGTGAAAAATCATTGCCAAAATTCCTAATGGATTTATGTCCTGATTGTCACTGGTTGTATCACTTTAAGATAGGGGTAGCGGTATATTATCGGAAGGTTGGATTGATACAGCAGTTGACAGGCCGTTGCCACTATGATCCCCGTTGGCTCAAACGTTTAGCGGGGTTCGGTTATAAGGTAAACATAAAGGCATTATGCAACCATGAACATACTATCTAAAACAATCGGGTATATCCGGTTACTGGTTTTTCTGGTTATTATAGGGACGTTTTGTCTAATATTTATCTGTGGCAAATTACTGTGTATCATTCCACTATTACTATTAGGAGAATCCAATGACTACAGTTAAAACACACATTCAAGAGTTCTTCCGGCTGAAGTGCGCTCCTGATATATTGGCAGAAAGGGTTTTCCCAAATGCCAAAGAAATCACAGAGAGTATGGGGGCGTTCTATGCAGTATGGACGTATCTGGCCGACACTTTCCCGCTGGACGATCCATATGTTAATTTATATGCAGTGGGTGATGGTTGCACACCGAGAACAGCTACACTGTTCGCATACAGAACGGCATGGCAGTGTTACAGTATTGACCCGTTATTAAGACCGATTCGGAACAATACCTTCCGGTTATACTGTCAGCCTTCATCCATAACTGATTACAAACTATCTGGTTATCCTGACAAGGCCGTGATAGTGTGCGTTCATTCTCATGCTACCATGAAAGATACATTAAATATTATCCAGGCACGTTCACGGGCTATGGTGGCTATACCCTGTTGCGTCCCGTATAACAGTCCGATTCCATGTATCAGTTATGAAGATGCAGGAATCTGGTCAGAAAAGCGCACGGTGAAAATATGGAAGCAGATATAAAACTCAATGAACAGCAACGGCAGGCCGTTACTACGAAAGGAAAGCACGTCTTAGTGTTGGCTGGCCCAGGTGCGGGTAAAACACGGGTGCTGGTAGAACGGGTAGTAAATTTGATGTTCAAGAGTAACTGTTCCGGCTATGATATTTTAATGTTGACGTTTACACGCAAAGCGGCGAAAGAAATGAAGGAACGAATAACCGCCCGTGTGGGACAAACGCTTGCACGTAAAATTACTATTGGTACATTCCATAGTGTGTGTTTGCGGATACTGAAAGAGTGTGGTTCACAATTAGGTTATCAGCCGGATACACTATCGGTCTATGATGAAAGGGATCAAGAAGATATATTGTTAGACATAATAGAAACGAACCAAACAAAAATCAACAGCAAGATACTGACAGCCTTAATCAATGAGTTTAGGATAAAAGGCCCTAACATTGTTGACATATATAGAGAATTATATCCAAATGAGTGCCGTGTGTTTGCAGAATACCGATCACGCCTGAAAGAAAATAATGCCGTGGATTACGGGTTACTTCTTACAGAAGTCCAACAATTATTTTTACACCATCCAGATATTATAAGCCATTATCACAATAAGTGGAAGCATGTACTAGTAGATGAATATCAGGATACCGATTATATGCAGTATAATCTGCATACGTTGATGAATCCTGACAATCTGTTTTGTGTGGGTGATAGTGACCAGGCAATTTACTCATTCAGGGGAGCAACGATAGAAGTCATTCTTAATTTTAGGACAGACTATTTTGATTCGGAAATAATTGAGTTGTCGGGTAGTTACAGGTGCGCTAAGTCCATAGTAACTACCGCTAATAATTTAATCCGGCATAACAGCCAGCGATATGAGAAAAGTATTTTTGCTTATCGTAAGAGTGACGGGGAAGTGAATGTCAGTAGTTATCCGACACAGGAAGCAGAAGCCACGGCGGTAGTCCGGCACATTATGAATCGAGTGGAACAGCAACAGCCTTTATCCGATATCGTAGTGTTAAGCCGGACACGGAAACCGCTTCAGATCATTGCCAGTGATTTGGAGTTAATGCAAATTCCGCATGTAGTGGTAGGGATGCGAAACGACTTTTTAAATGAACCGCAAGTTAAAGCATTCCACGCCTTTTTATCCTTGATAGTCAATCCCCGTGATAATTTAGCCTTTTGCCGTCTACGCCATTTTTTAAGGGTGGACAACCTTGCCTATGCGAAAATCCGTTTAGAGGCTACACGGGATGAAATAAGCCACTTCCATGCGTATTTAAGGGACAGTGGCGAGTGGTGGCCGGAGAATATCATACAAGGGTGTGGCTTTAATCTGTTACTGTGGAAAGTCTGTATATATCGCCAGTGGGGATTTGAATCTATTAAGGATGATTTAGACCATCTGATTCTACAATATACTGAAGAAAACGCCTGCAATATTCAGGAATATTTAGAGTGGATACAGCAACGGGATATTCAGGATGAAGTAGAAGAAGAAACCGATATGGTACGGTTAATGACTATTCATGCTGTCAAAGGGCTGGAATTTAATCATGTAGTCATTATAGACATGAATGAGGGACATTTGCCACACAGTAGAGCCAAGACCGCAGAGGCTATTGAAGAAGAACGGCGGTTATGTTATGTGGCTATAACACGGGCTAAAGCCCAGATTAGTATTACTCGTAGCATTAACAAGGTTGCTTTTGGCCAGCGATTGTTGCCAGCCGAAGCCAGCCGATTCCTGAGAGAAATATAATGGATGCTGAACACATTAAGTTATATCAGAAATGTATTGAGTTATGGGGTAGCGAGTCTCAATTGATCATGCTGATGGAAGAATGTGCGGAATTAATCCAGGCGTCCAGTAAATATTATCGCACGGGGGAAACGGATGAATTGTTAAATGAAATGGCTGATGTACTCATTATGATAGAACAGGTGTTGACAGTGTTTTCACTGGACATGGACGTTTTAGATACTATCAAACAGGAAAAACTAAATCTCTTACAGGAAAGGCTTGTTAAGTATAATCGTGACAATCTTACGCTAATACCACAGGAGGCCCATGAAAACCACAATGAAACAACGCAGAGCAGTCTTGAATAAACGTCAAACTTCATTATGCAGGTGGAGACTTATGGCAACCTTGTATACTGGTTTATCACAAGTGATAGTGTTTTGTGATAAGGCACTGCATTGTTACTGTAATGTGAACATTACATTTCGACACTTTCATAAGCCGGAAATAAAGCACATAACAAAAGTATACTATTTCCCGCAGAAGAATAAGGCATTTAACACAGAAGCGGATTTAATATCGCATATCAGACAGGTAGCGTAATGCCCTTACCACCGCATGATTTAATGGTACTCTTGAACAAAGGATTGAAGATACATTCATCCAGTCCTTATCAATTAACGCAATCCTTACCACAACACAGTTTGGAGCATTCGGAAGTGTTTGACGGCACAGAAAATCAATTACAAAAAGATGCCGAACAATACTTGCACTTGAAAGGGTTGGAGTATTTGCACATGCGGAAGTGTAAGGGAAACAAAAAGGGCTGGCCGGATTTGACCATACTGCTACCGAACGGAAAGGTTGTGTTTGTAGAATTAAAGGTTAAGGGTGGCAGACTGAGACAGGAGCAAAAAGAATTTAAGCAAATTGCCATACAAGGCAACCATGAATATCATGAGTGCCGGAGCATGGAGCGTCTCATACAAATAATCAAAGAAAATGGAGCATGACCATGTACTGTTATAACTGTGGCAGAGCATGCCAAGGGAAGCTCATAGATGCCGGAACACTTCCAACACAACAGGATTTGGTAACAGTGAGTGTGTGCTGTGAATCTGAAGTGGTTGATAGTTTATGGGCGTTAGAACCAGATACGTGTATTCAATTGGTAGAGACTCTACTTAAAGAAAATGCCGATTTAAGGGCAGATAACACCGTCCGAGGAATGCAGGTGACGGAATTACGAGCAGAGGTAATGAAATTGGAATGGGATTTCCAAAGGATCATTGGATTCCATCCATCTGTTTTATTGACCATGTAAAGAAAGGGGAAATATGCCAGGCCGTTACATCAGAGAAGGGATAAATACGTCTGATAGGGTTGATGCTTTATCAGAAGGTGCAGAAATATTTTTCAGGCGGTTGCTTCATGTAGTAGACGACCATGGAAGATATTATGCAAATCCTTTACATTTATTCAGCGGTTGCTATCCGTTAAAAGTAGATGATTATTCGCCGGATGATACCGCTTTGTTTATCAAAAAAATAGTGGGATATATACAGGAATGTTTGCAAACAGAATTGATAGTTGTGTATGGTGGCGGGAAATATTTGCAGGTAGAAAAATTCCAACAGCAAGCTCGATATAAAAGCAAATTTCCCGAACCCGAAATGGAAGAATACGATAGCAGTTTAGCAACTGTAAAACCACCGCTAAGTGAAAGTTTAGCAACTGTAAAACCACCGCTAAGTGAAAGTTTAGCGACCGCTTTACCAAAGTTTAGTCTTAACGATAACGATAACGATAACAAAAAAGAAAATAAACAAAAGAAAAAAAAGTGGACGCTGGAAGAAGCAAAAAATACTCCTGTGCCGGAAAGTCTCAATACTCCTGAATTTATTACCGAGTGGCATTCGTGGTTAAAGCACCTTTTTGAAAAAGCAAAAAAACCTACTCCATCAGCACTGGGAAAACAATTAATAAAATTGCAAGGCATGGGGGTTGAACGTGCAATCAAAGCGTTAGACCATTCGACCACCAGTAATTATCAGGGAGTGTTTGAACCGACAGGACATCAGGTGTTACCGACTATCAAAGAAATCTGTAATTTTATGATGGAAGATACCAGCGAAAAATTTAACAGTGTGAATCCAACAGATATGCCAGCAATCGCTAAAACATTTATGGAATACTATAAGGATGGTATTCCCTTTAACACTACATGGCAACAGAAACTATTAGGATGGCGGGTATGAACAATCTAACAGAAATAGTATTTCAAATCCTGTGCGGGTTACAGGTTAGTCTGGATAAAGGCAATTATCATATAGTCACAGAAGTGATTGAGAAGTTGCAGAAGATGTTGCCGTATGTCCCTGTTCATCCGGCATACACTCAGTATATCGAGAAGTGCTTTAAAATAGTGCATGAAGAAATACCGCCTGAAGCCACAGTGACTGTATTCTTAGATGATCCCGATTCTGATTTTACCCGATTATATACAGCCATAATGGACAGGGCTGTGACAGACGGTCTATTAACAGGATGGTGCGATAAGCTGTTACACAAAGTGGAAGAACAGCGCCAGTTGACTACCATCCGGGATGTGTTGCACAAGACAGAAGCAAACCAAATCACCTTTGTTGAAGCGCAACAGCAGATAGCGTCTATCAATCCAATTAGTTTCAGCAGTCATTATTATTTGTCGGCAAAAGAAATGGCCGAACACAAAGACGATACCGCCTGGTGCGTAGACAAATTAATACCAGCCGGAACAACGTCCATTATATCAGGAGAGTCAGGCAACGGGAAATCATTAATCGTTTTAGATTTGGCTTTAAGATATGCTTCACCGAATGAGAATAAATGGCTGGACACATTCGCATTAACAGGTGGCAAGGTGGTGTTTATAGATGCAGAAAATCCACCGCACGTAACAGGACGCAGATTAGAATTGCTCCGTGCCGAATATGATGAACGCCTATACTTTATCAATGCCAACAGCTTGCAGATACCCAGGATTGATGTTATGAATCCGAAATGCTGTGAACGGTTACTCAATGTGTTTGATACTTTGCGGTTAAAGGATACTGACATAGTGATATTCGATTCATTACGCCGGACATTTTCGGGCGAAGAAAACAGCAGTACCGATATAGCCAATTACTTTGATACCATATCCGGCTTAACACCAGCGAGTAAAATAGTCATTCACCATTTGCGAAAGCGCACACAGGCGTACAGTTCCCCGTCACAGCGGTTGCGTGGTAGTGGCGACATAGAAGGGGCGGTCAGTGTTCATTTGTGCTTAGAAACGCATGGAACAGGAACAGGCAAGATAACGAAAGTAAAGGCAGGGAAAGTCCGTGATGAAGATATTAAGCCGTTCAATATATTTTGGATTGACAATTACATGAACGGTTTGAAATTTACCGTTATAGATGAAGGCACAATGGAAAAACTGAGAGCGCAACCCGTGTTAGCCTTTTTGCGGCAGGTCAAGCACAGGGTATCTAAATACGAGTTGGCAACAGAAACGGGCGTGGGGAAAGAAATGATAGACAGCATACTGGATTATTTATCAGGCAACAATCCACACCGAGTAAAGTTTATCCAAACACGTAATGATGGCAATATGGCTTATTATGAGGTAAACAATGAATCAGCCCCTGTTAATTCCTAAAACACTTGATGAAAAATATCGAGAGTGGCGACAGACACCGCATGGAAGAATTATCTATGCAGAAGCCTTGCGCCGTGCTTTATTCTTACAAACAAAAGGATTACAGCACTTAGGCGTTAAATTTATACTGGAATCTATCAGGTGGGATAGACTATATCATACGGGCATAGATGCTGAAGGCTTCAAAGTCAATAATAATACATCCAGTCGGCTGTCCAGAGAAATAATGCAGGAACAGCCATTACTACAAGACTTTTTTGAAACAAGAGCATTGAAGGGATAATATGGACGGAGAAATAAAGCGAAAAGGATTTACAAACGATCTGGTATTCTTACGACAGCAGATACGAACAGAGTTGCGGTTCGGCGGTAAAGAGTGTGCCAGAACAATGATACGGCATTATAAGAGATTACGAAGGAAACAATTAACCGGAGAAAAGGTATGGAAACAGCAGTAGCAGAACACACGCCACCAGTCATGCCATCAGTCACGCTATTGCCTGGAGCAAAGAAAGCGTATCAGTATTTGAAAAAGCATTGTGCTACTTTTGCTTATGGCGAACACGCTTTTCTAAACATGGTAGAGTGTGGAGATGTACCGGAATACTGTTATATACAACGCAAGCCTAATACCATACGCTGGTTTATCCCTGATAAGCTAATGGAATGGTGGCAGGAAACAATTAACAACTAAATAAGGGGACGAGACGATGAAAGCATACCTATTAGGGATATTGATAGGCGTAACGGTTGCAGTGATAGTTAGCATGATAATATTGCAAAAAGGAATGAAGGGTACGAACATGACTGACCATGATGGGAAAGAGACGAAAAGGACTATCCGCAACTAATCCGCAACCGGAAGTGATAATATGATAACGGATAAGATAACGGACATTATGTCCGATACTGTAGGCGAAAGGAATACCAGGCATAGGTTCGGCTCTGCCTGTAACAATTAAATTGGGTACTTATGGAAACAATTACTATTACATGTCAAGGTCACAAGAGCCTTCCTATTGACATATTACAGCCGTTGCTAGGCGGCTTAAAAGCGTTGAGTGAAGCTCAATACGAAAAGCTAAAGCAATCCATCCTTCACCATGGGTTTGCTTTCCCCGTGAACGTGGCACACTGCAATAATAAGCTGATAGGAATTATAGATGCACATCAGTGGTTCAAGGTAGTACAGCGATTGCTTGAAGAAGGCTATACGCTTATTCAGAACGGGAAGCAGACCAATAAGCTACCAGTCACATACACTGAGTGTGCCAATGTGCATGATGCGGCGTTGTTGATCCTGCAAGCGCCCAGTAGGTATGGCGAAGTGACACAGGACGGGTTGCATCAATTCGTGGAGAAGTATGCCATCAGCCAGGAAGAACTAGGGGAATTTACTTTGCCGGAATTTGATGAAGATGATTTTGAAAACATCTTTAATCCGGCTGAAGAAGATATAGGCGCCATCGAACCATGGACACTGGAAGAAACATACAAGCCGTTCTGGATAGTCATTCGTGGCCCGATAGACAAGGTGCATGAAGTCCAGGAACGGATAAAGGACGTGGAGAATTTAACTGTCGTGAGTAGCATGTAATTAAACAGGAGAACACAATGATTCTGTCATTCAAACCACAATTAGTAACGCCGATATTGAACGAGATTAAACTTCACACCATTCGTGAAGATAAGTACAATCGGTGGCATGAAGGTATGGAGATACAGTGTGCCACAGGAGTAAGAACAAAAGACTATCAATGCTTTGCTCACAGAACCTGTACGGGTACTCAATCCATAACCCTGAGGGACTTGAAACATTCAGGTGCAATCATACTAATAGACCATACTATGATTGAACCATTTAGATTTTCCAAAGATTATTTTATATTGAAACAGCTTGCAACCAATGATGGTTTTAAAACAGTAACAGAATTTATTGAATGGTTCCAAGCTGGTTTCAAAGGTAAAATAATCCATTGGACGGATTTTCGATATTAACCATAACAGGTAACAGTATGAAATGCCTTCATGAATATCAAGAGAAGGAAACACGAATCAGTTTATACCGTGTGTTAAACGCTGGCCGGATACCTATCAAACCAGTAATACTATGCAGGTGTATTAAATGCGGACACATAAAATACAAATGATAAACCAAGTACACAAAGTTGGTAAGAAGTGGGCTATTGGTGAGGGGGAACCTATTTACCTTACTGAAGAAGAAGCCCAAACTGCATATAACAGATGGCTCAACAATAAACCTAAAAGCACAGGAGAACAACAATGAGATTCACAGAATTTGCCAGAAACCAGTTGAAGTCTGAAGCGGAGAGGGATGAGTTCGACCGCTGTGAGGACTTATACATTCAGGAATGCAAGGAACGGGCATTAAACGGGCATAAGGAGCAGGAGAAAAAGAAATGATAAAGCCAGAATGGAAAGCGGTGGACAATACCAATGTGGGCCTGAAAGTGGCGGTGCGAGAGTGGGGATTAAAACAGATCACCGAACCGCACGTCTTAGATTTGTTCTGTGGGTATCAAGCCATTCGCAAGCTATGTTATCAGGGAATGCCGTATTTGGGAATAGATGTTAAGCCTGATACTCCGGCAGATATTCATTGCGATAACAGGGAATATTTGAAAACCGCCGACTTAGCCCCGTGGAATCTCATGGACATAGATGCTTACGGAAACCCCTGGGAACAGTTCCTTTTGATTTCTAAGCGCAAGCACGGGCGTTTTGTGTGCATTCTGACAGAGTGCATCGAGTTCAATGTCAACATGAACAGCATAACGATAGGGATGAAAGGAATTTTAGGCATTCCCAGAAAGATGCGGATATCATGTTTAGGCAGGCATTTAGAATTTATGCGGTCAGTCATGGTTAAGTATGCCGAAGAACAATTCGGGGTTAAGTGTCTGGACGGGATACGAGCGAAAGCAGGTAACGCCAATTATTTTGCAGGAGTGTTTGAACGGCGTAAGTAGTTGATAGTGTTAGGTTTTTATTGTATTTTACTGCTAAAAAGAGTATAATTATATAACCTTAATGGAGAACACCTATGAGTATCATTTACGAACCGAAAGGCAGAGCGTTAGAGTATTCCCTGCTATCGCTGAATCATTATGTGGGCTGTTCGCATGATTGTTCATACTGTTATGCACGGGGAATAGTTACGAAGATGGGTAAGGACTTTCTGAAGCCTTATGCAAGGCCGAATTTACTGGCTATGCTGGAAAAAGATTGTGCGGTACATCAGAATGCAAATAAAAGAGTGTTGCTCAGTTTCCTGAGTGATCCATACCAGGAGTTAGACCGGACAGAACGGCTAACGAGAGAAGTAATCAAGATGCTGAAGCGGTATAACATACCCTTCCAGGTACTAACGAAAGGATTTCATGCCGAAATGGATTTTGATTTATACAATCGGATGACGGATGCTTTTGCAGTGACTATGACTTCCATAAATCCGTTTGTGAGTCAGGAACCAAATGCAGCGAAACCAGCCCGAAGGATTGACTTACTCAAAATAGCACATGATGAAGGAATAGAAACGTGGGTATCATTAGAACCTGTGCTATGGCCTGCACGAAGTTTGCAGGTTATTGAAGAAACCGCAGGGTATGTGGATGTATACAAGGTAGGTAAACTGAATCACGATCCGGCGTTGGAATCACAAATTGATTGGACAGATTTTGTAACTGAAGCGGTTACAATTCTTAACCGGTTGGGGAAGAAGTATTACATCAAGAAGGATTTGGCCGAATACATGCCGGAAGAACTGAAGTGCCTGATACACAATACCGAAACAAGGCTTATACAATAAAGAAAGTGAACGCTATGTTAGATGGAGAAAAAGAATTGATTGACCACACACGCCGGAAACTGGAAGCACTTACACAAGGCAAAGGCGTGTACCATGTACGATGGCGGTTGAAGGATGGCAACGGGAAATTGTTTCGTATAACTATAATCCGGCAGGGGCGAGTGTATATCAGGTGGGAAGCGTATGGCGCTTATCCGCCTAAAGGTATTGAACAATGGCGGCACATAGGCATATTTTATAACGAATGGGAGCCAGTGTTATGACCGTGAGAGACTTTAAGAAAGGAACCCGTTACCGGAATCGCAGGATAGGGGAAATATCGTGTCCGGTGTGTATGTTTTGTACGTTGTTCAACTACAGGACATATAGATACTCTTGCCGATACCAAGCCATGAAAGGAACGTCTGACAAATGGATGGTGGTTGGAGAGGGTAAATCATGCGACTTGTCAAGAAGACTAACATCAGAAAATCTTACTAAGTTTCAAGAGGAAACGAATGAAGTCAAGTACATGTAAAACCTGCATTTTCTTAAACAAGAAAACATGCGAATGGTGGAAAAGTCCGGTTGATGATTCATGCAATCAAGGGTGTATGTATCATATTGAGCGTTACAATCGCAAGTGGCAAAATATAGGAGAAAGCCATGCAACCAATATCAGAAGATAATGTGTGGCTGAAGTATAACAAGTATGACAGCCAGACAGTAAAGCAGATAGAAACAACGTTCCTGGGGCAAGTGAGTGGCAGGAAGTTCTATGACAATGAAAGGCTGGATGTGATGAATGCCGAAGGGAAGTTACAGGCGCGGGTAATCAGATACGAATGGGAAATACAATAACAGGAGAAAGGTATGCCACCGAGAGTATTTACAGGTGTAGGTCAGTTAGCATTAAACCTACACACGGATTGGACAGTAACGGTGATACGTTGTAACGGTACTAAAGCCGTTCATAAGAAAGCCATAGGAATATTCAAACATTATCCGCTTGACAATAGTGCAGTTCGGTTGCGAATCGTTACACGTCCACACAACCATGATATCATATGGGAATACGTTTTGTCTGAAATCGAATCCACAATTCTTACCCCATAATTGCGACAATAATTGTGTCAAACTGTCGGAATGTGACAGTATCCCCGAAAACATAATGTCCATGGAATAATATAGATTCCATCCTTCCATGCAATTCCATAAAGTGTGTCCATCTAATACCATCTTACTCACTCTTATACAGTCTCTATCATTCTTGTACAGTCTGCTTGTGAAATAAAAAAATTAATCGGTAAAATTGAATTACAGAAAGTAGCAGAACGCTGCTACGATAGTGACAACATCGGTGTATAGCCCATGCAAGACCCAAAAGGTTAAGCATGGGCTAATAAAAAAGAGTGATACGATCTTCAGAGCGTGATAGGCGCCCAAAAGCGGGTGTAAGCCCCTACCTGAAGTCCATAATAGCTTATGTGCCATGTGTACAAAAAGTAACGTGAATCTCAAAAGGGATTTACAGCAATTATCAGGATTGACGGTTATGAATGCGGGTACAAACGTAAGAACCAGATGCGCATTGTGTGGAGCTGAAATTATTTGGGTAAGAACTAAATCGGGAGAAATTATACCGGTTGACAAGAATTCTGTAAGTATTTATCTGGTGGAAGACACAAATCCTACTGGCGTAGTGAATCAGGCCATGGATGTTCTCTGCATCCCTACTCTTAAGGGTAACATCCCGCATTATTTAACATGTCGGATGAAAGATAAAACTGTTAGGGATTTGATATGAACTCAGTAATACGGCCTTGGATATGTGCAATCGTTACGGTAACAGCCTGCTGGATCGCCGGATGGACGACATACAAAACAGGCAACGTGCCGGAATGGTTCATAGCGGCATTTGTTTCTATGGTTACTTTTTATTTTACGGCTCGATCCTATGAAAAGATGAACGGGCATTCACCATTACCAAACGGCAAATAGATGCCGATTATCGTTATCCTGTGCAATTAAACGGCAGGTAATTACCGAAAAGAAAAGTGAAAGCCGAACCAGAGGAAAGAGAAATTGAGTCCAAGCATCGAAAAAGTTATGAAGCTGTCCAGGCTGAAACAGCTTTAAGATTGAGCCGAAGGACTAAACGGATGGAACATAAGCGGAACAGAAAGCAGTGGAAGTCATACTTGCGTGAATATCGCTAACAGAAAACACGGAGAACCAGTATGCAAATGCAACATCAGGTAGAAAGCGGAAAGGGAGAGCCATACATGGAAACGTTATTTGGAGCGTTCTTAAAAAGTTTCGGGATCAAGCCGGACGGGAGTTGCAGGAATAAGCATTACCGTCCCCTACTGGAAGCGTACCGCCAATGCCTTAAACAAAAATCCTTGAAGCCACTGAATGATTACAGACACAGCACACATACCAGGCACACATACGGTGATACGGTACTGTTACTGCTTTTAAATCGAACATAAACAGGAATGGAGAATATCCTTAACTACGAAAGATGGAGAAATGACAATGAAAGGTAAACACAACACAAGTCTATTAATTGCAACTGTCTTAGCTGTGATAGCTATGGCGGCGTTTGTATGTGAGTCCACAGTATTCGGCCCGTTCACTATTAACGTAACTAATGCCACTACTGGTGTAGAGTGGGCGTGGACGCTACCGAATGTAACGGGAGTGACGGCGACCGTCACGGCCAAGGGTCAGGCATACGCAAAATCGGGGGGCGTTACTACACCGGACATC
>Ga0265595_1001167_pt1 | contig 21194 bp, 17 predicted proteins | sample saktaG_15_FD_190148 | JGI IMG/M metagenome (GOLD analysis project Ga0265595, IMG submission 190148) | Saline water microbial communities from Sakinaw Lake, British Columbia, Canada - sak_2013_06_06_50m | ecosystem: Environmental > Aquatic > Non-marine Saline and Alkaline > Saline ... | reverse complement strand
TAACAGTTGCCTGTTCCAAGCGATTTGATGATTTATCGATTTCAAATACTTTTCAAGAACCGAGGTCGAAATATCAACAGTTTACAGAGAAAAAACATTCAATATGAGAAACGTTGGGACAGTAGTGATTTCACCTATTGAACTAACAATTAATACATGTACTACATATTACACCGGTCTGAACGAAATATTTTTTCTGGATTGATTTTTCACTACACCCATATTTCTTTAAAATCAAACAATTATTACTGAACACTTCTATAAAAAGTGTTTATTATCAGTGATTATTGGCAAATGAAGCCAGTATGTCAGGGCAGAGAATTATATACTATGGGGACTATATTCAGCCTCGGGAAGGCCTGATCTTCTCCTTAATCCTGGCAGTAAAATTCAGAATATCTTCAAGGATTAAGTAGAGGCTCGGGATGAGAAGCAGCGTTATCAATGTCGCGAAGAGGACCCCGTAACCGAGACTGACTGCCATGGGGATCAGGAATTTCGCCTGGAGGCTTCTCTCCAGGATGATGGGTGTGAGTCCCGCGAAGGTGGTGAGTGATGTGAGGATAATGGCACGGAATCGCAGGGTTCCCGCCTTTGTGACCGCGTCGTGCGCACTGGCCCCTTCACGGCGAAGCCGGTTTGTCGCATGGATAAGAACAAGCGAGTCGTTGACGACGACGCCGGCCAGCCCCACGATTCCGAAGAGGCTGACAAAGGTGAGATCGAGGCCCATGATAAGGTGTCCTGCGACAGCACCGACGATGCCGAACGGGATGGCCATCATAACAACAAAGGGTTGCGTGAACGATCTGAAGGGTACAGCCAGGAGCGCATAGATACAGAAAAGGGCAAACCACAAACCTTTCTTGATGTCGTTCAGAGATTCCTTTTGCTCCTTCCCCTCTCCCTCCATCTCATATCTCATACCGGGGTACCGGTAGGTAAGATCCGGGAGGAACCCTTTTTCGAGGGTCTGCCGAACTTCATTGGCGCTGGTGATCGTTTCATCCACGTCGGCATAGACCTTGATGACTCGCCGTCTCTGGGCGTGCTCGATAGAAACGTACCCCTGTTCCATCGTAACGTCGGCCAGCACACTGAAGGGAACTTCCGTGCCGTCGGCGGTCCGGATCCGCATCTCTTCTACATGCCCGAGAGACCTTCGCTCTTGTTCGGGGTAGCGCACCATGACCTTGATCTCGTCTGTGCCCCGCTGCATGCGGAGGGCTTCGGCGCCGTAGAAGGCGTGTCGAACTTGCGTGGCGATGTCGTTGAGGGTCACTCCCATACTCCGGGCGGTGGGTTTCAGTTTGAGCTGCATCTCCTGCTTTCCCGGCAGATAACTGTCTTCGATATCATAGACGCCGGGATAACTCTTCAGCTCCTCCTTCAGTTTCTCGGCTGCTGTCAGGAGATCTTCGTGTTCGTCCAGTGACAGATGAATCTCGACCGATTTCCCCGCACTGTGCAGGACACTCTTGAAGGTGATTGATTCGATTCCCGGTATCGTGCCCGCATTCTGACGCCACAGTGCCACAAGTTTCGCCGTGCTTGTTGTTCGTTTTTCTCCTTCCAGCACCTGTATCCAGATGTGGGCAAGGTGAGCTCCCGTATCGGACAAACCCCCTCGTTCTCCCACCTGTGCCCCGATCAGTGAGAAACTGTACTCGAAAAGGGGGTCCGGACCGGGATGCTCCCGTTCCGCATCAGCCAGCGTCTTTCGTGCAGTCTCCAGCAGGTGCCCAACCACTTCATTGGTACGCTCGAGGGGGGTTCCGGAGGGCATGGTGAGAGAACATTCCAGCATGTCTCCTTCCACCTTTGGAAAGAAGGTGAATCCGACGATACCGCCCCTGTAGATCCCCACGGTGATGAGCAGCAGGGCAACTCCCAGTGCCACCGTGGCATACCTCCACCGAGCGCAGAAGTCTACGGCTCTCAGATAGGGCCCGTTGATAAATGCCCGCAGCCGCCGCGCCGTCCATTTTTCTCTCTGCTTTCCGGAGCCCTGTCGGAGGTCGGCGCGCTTAACCCTGGATAGATGAGACGGCAGGATGAAGAGGGACTCTACCAGCGATCCGGCCAGGACAACAATGATCACGATCGGTATGCTGCGCATCATTTTTCCCATCATCCCGGTTGTTATAAGAAGGGGAGCGAAGGCGGCCATCGTGGTAAGAACGGAGAAGATGACAGGGTGCCCCACCTCAATGGCGCCCTGTGTTGCCGCCTGCAGGGGAGGAAGCCCCTCCTCCTGTTTCCGGTATATGTTCTCTCCGATGATAATGGCATCGTCAACCACGATACCCAGCACCATGATGAACGCGAACAGGGAGATCATGTTGATCGTCACGTCCAGTGAGGGGAGTGTGGCGAGCCCCGCCAGGAAGGATATGGGAATCCCGAGGGTCACCCAGAATGAGAGCCTCACGGTGAGGAACGTCCCGAGTATCAGAATCACGAGAACCAGGCCGATGGCCATGTTTCTGAGCAGGAGTTGGAGACGACTGTACAGAATTTCCGACATATCGGCGAAGAAGGCGATGCCGACACCTGCCGGCAGAGAGGGGCGGACATCGACGATGTACTGTTTTACCTTCCGGGCGACATCGAGCGCGCTCTGGTCGGCCACGCGATAGACCTCGATCATGTCCGCTGGTTTGCCCTGGAATTGGGCGAAGAGATCGACATCTTCAAAACCGTCACTGAGGGTAGCAATCTGATCGAGTGTCACTTTGCTGCCGTCGGCGTTGGTGATGACGGCAATATCGGTGAATTCGTCGGCATAGTACCGTCTGCCTTTGGTACGGATCAATATCTCGCCGCCCTTAGCCTTGACGCTTCCCGCCGGGAGATCGAGACTCGCCCGTCTGACGGCGTCGGCTACCCGGCCCAGAGTCAGACCATACCGGCGCAATGTCTCCTCGGAGATTTCAATATGGATCTCCGACTTACGCGCACCCAGGATCTCGGCAGAGGTAACACCCGTAAGATTGGTGATGTCATCCTTGGTCTTCTCTGCGTAGTATTTAAGGGTTGCGTGCGATACCTCGCCGTAGACGGCGACGTCGATTACCTGTACCCGTTGAACGATCTCCCGAACGACCGGTTTTTCCGCCTCCTCCGGGAATGTGGTGATACGGTCGACCTCGGCCTTTACCTCATCGAGGAGCTCCTGGATGTTCCACCCCGTAATGACCTGCACGGTAACGATGCTGATCCCCTCTTTTGACGTGGAGTCGATGCGCTTGATACCAGACAGGCCGGCTATCCGTTCTTCTATCCGGCCGCTGATGGCCTCCTCCACCTCGGCTGGCGAAGCCCCCTGGTATTCGGTGGTTATTGAGATCCTGTCGAGAGAGGTTTCGGGGAACACTTCCAGTTTGATGGAAAAAAACGTGAAGATCCCTGCCAGGACCAGGAATATCATGAGCAGATTTGCCGCGACGTGATTTCCGGCGAACCAGGCAATCATACCTTTCATGCTCACTCCTTTTCCAATGCCGCCCGGACAGTCATACCGTCCGTGGGGGCCTTGAGGGTCGAAAAGACTATCATCTCGCCATCTTCAATACCGGATTCCACCACAACCTCTTCCCTCTGATAACGGGCAACTTTGACCGGTCGAAAATGGAGGATACCTGCATCATCCACGGTCCACACGATATCCCCCTGATGAAGGGCCGCCCGCGGGATAACGGCGGCGTCGGGCAACACCCGTCCCTTGATATCGACGGTCACGAAGAGGCCGATCGCGAGAGGCGGTTTTGTCGCGTACGGTCTGTCAACCCGGACGATGACGGTTATCATCCGGGTCTTTTCATCCACCTTCCCCTCGGCGCGGGCCACCTTCCCCGAGAAAATCAGTTTCCGCCCCGCAATTTCGGCATGAACCGTGGCAGGCGACACGGATCCTCCGTCGGGTGTAAATCCGGGAACGTCAAACCAGAAGAGGGCCTTGTCCTCCAGCGGCAGGGCGATTTCAACCGCCCCGGTGGAAAAGAGTTCTGCCAGGGCCTGTCCCGGTGCTACATATTGCCCCAGGTCAACGAATTTCTTGCTGACGCGGCCATCGAAGGGCGCCTTCAAGACTGTCCTTTTACGGTTCAAGTGGGCCTTTTCCAGATCGGCCCGGCCGGCTTCAAGCCTGGCGTGGGCCGCCTCCAGTTGCGGTTTCTTGGCCACCAGCGGCGGCGGATCTTCGACGGTGCGAGAGGTGTCCGAGTAGTGGCTCCGCCACTCTTCCCGAGCCACCAGCGCCTCCTCCTGAATCATCTTCAGATTACTTTCCGCATCCTTCACCTGTGCCTTCGCCAGGGTGACGGCCAGTTCATAATCGACGGGGTCTATTGAGAGCAGTACATGGTCTGTGGTGAATGCTCCGCCATTGACCAGGGCGGGGGAGATACGGACGATCTTACCGCCGACCTCCGAGATGAGATTGATCTCCCTCAGCGGACTTACCGTCCCCTCACCCCGGATAGTGATGGTTTGCGGTCCTGTTGTAACCTTTATCACGCGTACCGTGGGGATCAGAACGGAGGGCGCTACCTTTTCAAGTCGGGATTTGGTTGCCGTCAACGCACCCATAATGACGATTCCTGCGATGACGAGTGCCACGCTTATGATGATATGGATCCCACGTTTTCGTTTTCGGTCCGTTGCCTTTCCCCTGGAAACTTGGTCTTCAGTCATGTGTTGTCCGTCCTCTTTCATTCATTCCGCGCCCCCGCTTTTATGCTTTGCGGATCTCCCCATCCGCCGCCCAGTGCGCGATGCAGTGTCACGCGGTTGCTGAGTATGGCCAGTTCAACCAGTACCAGGTTTTCTTCAGCCTGAAAACGAGCCTGCTGGGCGTCAAGCACGGTGAGGTAGCCGACCAGTCCCCGTTCGTATCGGTTTTCGGCCACCTTCTGCGTGGCCTTCGCTTCGGTGAGAAATGTCAGCATTTTTTTTCTTTTTTCCAGTTGCTCCTCCCGCGTCAGGAGGGCGCTTTCCACCTCGGAAAAAGCGGTGAGGACAATCTGGGCGTAATCGGCCAGTCCCTGTTGAAACTGTGCCTCCGCGGCTCGCTGGCCAGCCTCGAGTCTGCCCGCATCAAAGATGGGCGAAAGGGCCCCAAAGGCTAAATTCCACAGGCTGCTCGCCGGCATGAACAGTTGATTCAGCTCGGTGCTGGAATAGCCGAAACTGCCCGTCAGTGTTATTCTCGGGAAGCGGTTGCCCTTGGCGATGCCGATCTTCGCATTCAGTGCCCGCAGGGTTGCCTCGGCCGCTCTGATATCGGGCCGGTGCAGGAGGAGGTCGGACGGCAGACCCGGCGGTATGGGGGATAGCAGCTTGAAATAGTCTTCCGGTTGTGTGCGGGCCGATCGGGTCTCCGGATATTGCCCCGAAAGGACGGCCAGTTTCTGCTGTCTGATGCCGAGTTCCTGTCGCAGCGAGGGAAGGGTGGATTCTGTCTGGGCAAGAATACGTCTTGCCTGTCTCAGGTCCAGAATGGAGGTCAGTCCCCCTTCATACCGTCTTTCCACGAATGCAAGATTTCGGCGGTAATTTTCTATGATTTGCGCTGTTATCTGAATCCTTCTTTCCAGAGATTCAATCTGAAAATATACGGTTATCGCTTCAGATACAATGGTCTGGGCAATAATGCGGGCATTTTCCTCCGTTTTTGTGAGACTTGCCAGGGCGGCTTCCTCGGCGCGGGCCAGGCGACCCCAGAGGTCGATCTCAAATGATGCCGGCAGAGAAAGATTGTAAAGATCTGATTCGATTCCCGGGAGAATACGTTGTCGTCTCGCCTCACCCTTAAGGCTGAGGCTGGGGTAACGGTCTGCCCTGGATTGAACAAAATAAGCCCGCATCTCGGAGATTACAGCCAGGGCCTTTCTGATGTCGAGGTTATTCGACAGTACGTTTTTTACGACCTGATCCAGCTCTGGATTGTTGAAAGCGATCCACCACCGGTCGACAATTTCCCCCGTTTCAACATCCGATGGAGCATGCTGATACGATTCCCTGACCTGTGAATCCATGTCGGGTTTTTTGAAATCGGGGCCTACCTTCATGCATCCCGCAAGGAGCATAATGGCGGAAAGTGCCAAAGACACTATCTTGTATTTCACCGTGCACTCTCCCTTACAGGCAGTCCGGAGAGGGCAAAATCTACAATGTGTTGAACCAGCCTGTCCTTGAACGGTTGGTCGTAGGCATGCCCGATGATTTTCGATACCGGTAACCTGGCGAAATTGAAATAAAGAACCATCGAAAAGATACTCAAAATGTTGAGAAGCGTGAGTTCCTCATCTATGCTCTCATCCAGATAAGGTTGAAGTAATTGTCCCAACCCCTCGAAGGAGGGTTTCATGGTCTCTTCCGTCACTATTTCAAATGCCTCTGTCGGTTTGGTCATCTCCCAGATCATCAGTTGAAAATGGCACAGGCGCTCTTCGTCCGTGAGGGGACCTTTGATGAGGGCTTCGGCCAGGGACTGGATCACAACCGCGGGCGACGTTTCGCCACAGCTGGCAAGGTTTTTCTCAAAACATGCACGGATGCGCTGTGCTCTGGGCATCCAGCGTTCGCGGAACACGCTCAGATAGAGGGTTTTCTTGTTACCGAAATGATAATTTACCGCGGCAAGGTTGCATTTTGCGACATTCGTAATTTCCCGAACGCTTACCCCATCGTAGCCCTTTTGAGCAAACAGCATCTCGGCAGATTTCAACAGGCGATTCCGGGTTGTTTTGCTTCCGTCGTCCGGAGCCATAGCGTACATTCCTTTCAATTGGCAGAGAAACACACGTATCAAACGAACGTTTGATTGTCAATGCTTTTTTCGAGATGTCTGTGTGGAACTTGCTGAGCTGTCAGGAATTGAAGTAACAACTCAGGTTATCAGCCTGAAGGCTGAAGAATACTGATATCCCCCCCGGCGCAAAGGCCGTATGTTGGGGGCATATTTGAACAGCTATGTTGTTATTAGGTATTTTCCGCAGGGCACCTCCAGCTTTCAGCCTGTCTACCTGCGTAGTTATGAATTGTTGAGTATGACCAACGCGTCGACGGCGATTGGTTGATTCCCTGAGATGATAACGGGATTGATATCTATCTCTGCTATCTGGTCATATTCAACTCCGAGTTTTCCTATGCCTACCAGTGCCTTGACGAGGGCGTTTCTGTCAACGGCCGGACTTCCGCGGAATTCGTCAAGCAGTTTTCTGGTCTTTATTTCTTCTATCATCTCCATGGCGTCGACCTTCGAGATGGGTGCTACTCGAAAGCTGACATCGTTCAGTACCTCCGTGAATATCCCGCCCAGACCGAACATGACGCACGGCCCGAACTGAGGGTCACGTGTCATACCGATAACGAATTCCCTGTCTCCTTTGATCATTTCCTGAACCAGCACGCCATCGAGTTCCATCCCGGCTTTAATAATGTCATCATACGCCCGGACCACGTCGTCTTGGTTGCCCAGGTTCAACTTGACCATGCCCATTTCCGTTTTGTGGGTCACCGTGCCGGAGCATCCCTTAAGCACCACTGGAAAGCCCAGTTCTTCGGCCATTTTGATGGCTTCATCTCTGGAACCTGCGAGCCCCTCTCGCGTTATTGCAACCCCGGCCGATTCAACGACACGTTTCGAGTCATATTCGGACAGGGCCTTCTGTTTTTTGTCGATTGCTCTCTGCAGGATCTCTTCCATTCTGTCTTCTTTCCCCTTTCAAGGTGTGGCTTTATTTACCCATACCTAATTTTGCTGTTGCCTCTTCAATAATGCTGAGAACGGATTTATCTTCAATTGTTGAGGGAACAGCATAATCTTCGCCGTTGGCTATCTTGCGCATGGTGCCTCTCAGTATCTTGCCGGAGCGGGTCTTGGGCAGGGCCTTAACGATGGCGCACTGCTTGAAGCAGGCAACGGCCCCGATACCTGACCGCACCATCTGTACCAGTTCTCTGGCGATTTCATCCGGATCACGATCAACCCCGGATTTAAGGACGGCAAACCCGACAGGGACCTGGCCCTTCAACTGGTCATTTGCTCCAAGCACGGCGCACTCCGCCACTTCCCTGTGTTCTGCCAGGATCTCTTCCATGGAGCCGGTGGAGAGCCTGTGACCTGCCACATTTATGACGTCATCAAGGCGGCCCATTATAAATAGATAACCGTCTTCGTCTATGTGCCCCCCATCGCCGGTCACATAGAACCCGGGTATCTCGGTTACACATTCAAGGAATCGCTTATCGTCATTCCACAGGGTCGGTAGACACCCCGGGGGAAGGGGAAGCTTGATTGCTACAATGCCGTCTTCCCCGGCAGGGAGAGTGTTTCCTTCGGGATCCAAAATCTGAACGTTATAGCCGGGGACGGCCTTTGTGGGAGATCCCGCCTTGACGGGAAAGGGTTCGATTCCCATGCAATTCGCGGCACAGCCCCATCCCGTCTCCGTCTGCCACCAGTGATCGATTACCGGTATCTTCAGCATATCAACCGCCCAGTGATAGGTGTCAGGATCAAGCCGCTCCCCTGCCAGAAACAGATACCGCAAAGACCCTATATCATATTTTTTCAGATATTCCGCATCCGGGTCCTCTCTCTTTATAGCGCGGAATGCCGTAGGGGCCGTAAACAGCACCGAAACGCCATGTTCGGAGATGACGCGCCAGAAAGCTCCGGGATCCGGGGTCCCGACAGGTTTCCCCTCATACAGGATGGTTGTGCAACCTGCCAGGAGGGGAGCGTACACGATGTATGAATGACCGACAGCCCATCCTATATCAGATGCAGCCCAGTAGACTTCACCCGGATTTACGTCGTAGAGGTATTTCATCGACCATTTCAGGGCGACGGCATGGCCGCCATTGTCACGCACCACGCCTTTCGGTTTGCCGGTTGTCCCGGATGTGTAGAGTATGTAAAGGGGATCTGTGGCCGATACCGCTACGCAATCAACCGGCTGAGCTTTGCTCATCAGGGATTCCCAGTCAAAGTCGCGGCCCGGTATGAGAGGAGCGTTAACCTGTGGGCGCTGGAAGATAACGCACTTTTCCGGCTTGTGTTCAGATATTTCGATTGCCTCATCCAAGAGCGGTTTGTAGGGGAGGACTTTTTCCCCTTCGATGCCGCAGGACGCGGATACCATGACCTTCGGTTTCGCGTCGTCAATGCGGATTGCCAGCTCGTTAGGCGCAAACCCTCCGAATACCACGGAATGCACGGCGCCTATCCTCGCGCAGGCAAGCATCGCGGCCACGGTTTCCGGGATCATGGGCATATAGATGATAACAGTATCTCCCTTTAATACTCCAAGATCTTTAAGGACGCCTGCAAACATTGAAACAGTCTCGAGGAGTTCGCTGTAGGTGATTTTCCTTATAGTATTTGTTACGGGACTGTCGTAGATTATGGCTGTCTGCTCACCCCGGCCATTCTGTACATGATAATCCAGCGCATTATAACATGTGTTCAGCTTGCCTCCGACAAACCATCTGTAGAATGGCTTGTTGCTGTCATCCAGTACCTTGTCCCACTTTTTCTCCCACTGTACTGCCTCAGCAACCTCTCCCCAGAATTCTTCAGGATGATTGATGGAGCGTTCATAGATTTTTGAATAATCAGCTGTCATATTCCCCCCCTTTTTATTGGTTGTTGTTTAACAACACCCTTTTTACCGGATTGGCCGCTTCGAGCTTTCGCAGTGCGGGGTAAATCTGATTGAGACTCAGTGTACATGACATCATCATGCCTGTTTTCATGTGTGTCTCCTGAAAATATTTTTAACAAAATCGGCTTACCTCTATATCTTCTGGGAAAATATAGAGATAGAAACTATATGTCAAGATAATTGTTGAAATATATCTTAAACAACCAGACATGGAGCTTGAGCGATTTACGACCAATATCGTAGAGTTAAACAGATCAGTTATATCGGAATCCGGTACGACTGAAATGTGTTCATTGATGGTCCATTAGACCTTGATTAAGGTTTTGTCCTCAATAACCATGCGTGGCGAATTGGGCCGTATTCCGGGGACATAACACTTATTTCTGAGCATGCACTGGACCTGTATCGTGTTTTTGAATTGGGTGTTATGTCCCCGGATAACGCCCGGATAACCGCACACTGCTCTCCGTGTAGCTCTGGAAGTCTTCAGGGGGGGGGCAAAAAAATGCAGGAACTGTCAGGAACCATTAGACCTTGATTAAGGTTTTGTCCTCAATAACCATGCGTGGCGAATTGAAGAAAACTTTTGTCTTGACACCCAACTTTGTTTTCTCTATGTTGAGCCTATATCTCGCGGAGGGTGTTTTTTACTATCTTAAAATTTCGGATTTGACTCTTCATGCGACGGTCAGGTTTCCGGTAATATACAAACCCTTTTCAGAAAAGAATTGAAAATAGAGGTGTCTTTTTATGGATATGAAGCGGGAGTATTACGAGGACATTGAACTTATCGGAAGCGGGGTTGTTCTTTTCTGGTCCGCGGCATTTCTGATTTTTCTCTTCACCCTTCCCATCTACATGCCGAGCTACTACATCTATCTCCTGAATATCATAATAGTCAACGTAATACTTGCAGTGGGGCTCAGCATCCTCGTTGGATACACCGGCCAGATATCGCTGGGACATGCCGGGTTTTTTGCGATAGGGGCATATGGAACTGTCTTTCTGATGACGCATTTTCAGGTTCCCTTTATCTTTGCCCTTCCACTGGCCGCTTTTATCGCGGCATTTTTCGGGTTTATCCTTGGCCTGCCGGCGTTGAGGCTGGAGGGGCCCTATCTCGCGATCGCGACCCTTGGCTTTGGGCTGGCTATCATGCATGTGATAGGTACATGGGATGTCTTCGGGGGCAGGATGGGACTCCATGCCCCGCCCCTGGATCTGGGGATACCGAATCTGGGCTTCAGCTGGGTGCTGGAGTCCGATGTCAGCACGTACTATCTGATACTGGTTGTTGCCATCATAATGATAGTGAGCGCCATAAATCTCATGAAGACGCGCGTAGGAAGGGCATTTGTCGCAATAAGAGACAGCGACATCGCGGCGGAGGTGATGGGAGTAAATCTCACAATCTACAAGACCCTTGCCTTCGCGATAAGCGCGTTTTACGCGGGGATAGCGGGCGGACTGTTCGCGTTTGTATGCGGTTTCTTTGATCCCTTTACCTTCAATATGATACTTTCCATTATATTTCTTGTTATGGTGGTTGTCGGCGGGCTCGGTTCGATCCTCGGCGCAATCATGGGCGCCACACTGATAACTTACCTGCAGTACGATCTGCTGAAGAATGTGGCTGAGGTCCCCTACCTGGGAGACTTTCTTGTCTCTGTTTCCGAAAAATGGTTTACCGTGATCGGTCTGGAGAATTTCGGGAGTATAGCCCTAGGACTTATAATGATAGGCATAATCATATTCGAGCCGCTTGGCATGTATGGTATGTGGATAAGAATAAAAAAATACTGGATGACGTGGCCCTTTTAACCCTTTTGTTTAAAGCGGGATGTCTTGTGGCGTTCACTGACACGTTCGTATGGAGAGAATATGATAGGACAGCTGATTGTTGAAGGTCTGGCGATAGGGGCCTGTTATGGTCTGTTGGCGATAGGCGTGGTGATCATATACAAGACGTCCGAGGTGGTAAACTTCGCGCAGGGAGAGATGGCAATGTTTTCAACATTCATAGCCTATCATATCCTGTTGCACTATCACTACCCGTTCTGGCTGGCCTTTGTCCTCACCATGGTGTTTGCGATCCTGCTCGGTGTGTTTATCGAATTTGCCTTTCTTCGTCCCGCAAAGGAACCCACGGCCCTTGGGCTTATTGTGCTTACCCTTGGAGCCGAAATGCTCCTCATGGGGCTGGCGGGATGGAAATGGGGCGCGGAACAGAAATCATTTGAAATCCCCATGTCGTTCGGTGTTACACACGAACCGATAAAGGGAGTTATCATAAGCGACTGGGCGATCGGAGTTTTTGTCATAGCCGCCATTCTTATGACACTTCTTTACCTTTTCTTCAAGTATACCCGCGTAGGCGTGGCAATGAAGGCCACCCAGCAGAATAAAAACGCCGCCAAGATCATGGGTGTCCGTGTGGAGCGGATGTTTTCCCTCGCCTGGGGCTTGAGTTCGCTCATGGGGGCCATTGCCGCCATGTTTTTTGCCTCGAGGGCGACGCTGGATCCCAACTTCATGATGGAGCCATTTCTCAGGGCATTTGCGGCTGCTGTCCTGGGCGGTCTGATGAGCATTCCGGGTGTTCTTATCGGAGGCGGGCTGCTCGGACTGATAGAAAATTTCTTCGGCTACGTGTGGCCTGAGTGGAAGCCGATTGTTGCATTCCTTGTGATTGTGCTTGTTCTCTGTGTCCGTCCCAGCGGTCTTTTCGCGAAGCATTATATAAAGAAGGTATAGTGTACACGAGGTTTTACAGCATAATGGCGCCGGATGATTATGGGTGTAGATTGAAAAATTCAGTTATTTGCATGAAAATCCTGGTGGTCTTGTCGGTCTTGTCTGTTTTTCAGGGATGTAACATTACGGAAGGGAGGCTGGAGCTTTTTCTTGAAAAGCCCCAGATAGGAAAAGCTGTTGATAGATATTTTGCCGCTGAGATTAATAGAGATTTCAGGAACGTTTATGACTGCCTCGCTTCTTCTTCGATATATCGTTCCGCACACACTTACGGGGAATATCTGGAACAGGCGCAGAGCTCGCCTGTCAGGATAAGGGATTATAACATTCTGAACATCCACGATCTGAGGGAAAACCACGATAAAGTTAAGTACCCCAAAATAGAAAAGTTTGTGCGTGTCGAGGTGGACGTAACGCTGCTGTATGACGATACGAATGAAACCATGGAGGTCAATCAGGACTTTACATTCATCAAAGAAGGAGGGAAGTGGCACAAGGGATGAACTTTAAACAACATATGGAAAAGAGGAGGACTATTATGGAGATCAGGAAAACTTTGTTTGCAGTAGCGCTGGCGATTGTCTGTATCTTTGTGCTGGCGGTGGGCAGTTTTGCCGGCAGCCCCGGTTTCGATGACAAGGAGATCAGAATAGCGCAATTCAGTCCCCAGACAGGTCCCGCGGCTCCCTGGGGATCTGTGGCTCGTGGTAGTGGTCTTCTATTCCAGATAGTCAATGAAGAGGGGGGAATTCATGGAAGGAAAATCAAATATTTCCTGAGGGATTCACAATATAATCCGGCGTTGGCTAAGGCCGTGGTTAAAGAGTTGGTGGAACGAAAAGGGATATTTGCATTTACCGGTGGTGTTTCAGGGGCAGGGGGTACAGCTGTTAAAGGATACCTTGCAAAGAACAAGGTCCTCTGGGTTGTACCCGGAACCGCCGCTATTAATACGGTTGCCGACAGGGACAAAGAGTTTCCACCGAGCCCCTACCGCTTTTGTTCTTATCCGCTCTTTGAGGATGAGGCAAGCGTTGTTACCAAATATGTTGTAGAAAAACTGGGATATAAGAAGATTGGGTTTTTGTATCAGAATGATGTTTTTGGTCAAGGAGGACTTGCCGGGTGTAAACAACGGTTGGACACCTATGGTATGAAACTGGCAGAAGAAATCCCGGTAGAGCCTACTGAAAAGGATCTTGCATCTCAGATGCTGAGGTTTAAAAATTCAGGGGCGGAGGTTGTCCTTATGTGGGTCAGTCCCACTCTCGCAGTCATTACCTTAAAAACCTGTGCCACAATAGGCTATAACCCACAGTGGGTTGCCTTTGATGGTCTTTCCGATTACCCGCTTATGTATAAGATCACGGGAGGTCTATTTGAAGGTGTGATAACAACGGCGTTTACTGAAACCCCTGACTCAAAGAATCCTCTTGTGGCAAAATACCGTGAGGCAGCTAAAAGGCTTGCCCCGGAAGAGAGATGGGGCACCTTTTATCTTGCTGGCATACAATTTGCCGAGCCGCTGGTGGAGGCCCTTAAGCGTGTAGGGCCGGATTTAAGCACTGAAGCCTGTATAAAAGAACTCAATTTATTTAAAGACTGGAAAGGTTTAGGCGGGGCAATAACATGGAATGAGAATTGTCATCAGGGTACTGATTCTGTCCAGATCCAGAAATGCGGTCCAGGGGGAACGTATGAGCTGTTGCAGGACTGGACACCTAATGAACTCGCTACATGGAAGAATAAGTAGCATAAACTAAAGGAGGGAATATTATGAAGATCAAGAGAACATTGTTTGCAGTAGCACTGACGATTGTCTGTATCTTTGTACTGGCTACGGACGCTTCTGCCGGCAAGGCAGGGTTCGACAACAAGGAGATCAGGATAGCGCAGTGGGGGCCTCAGACAGGTCCAGCGGCACCATGGGGTTCGGTAGCACGTGGCCCCTCTGTGCTGTTTAACCTGGTGAACGAAGAGGGGGGTATTCACGGGAGGACGGTCAAGTATTTTATACGGGATGACCAGTACAACCCGGCCCTTTGTAAGGCGGCGGTCAAAGAGCTGGTTGAGCGCAAGGGGATATTTGCCTTTGTGGGCGGAGTATCGAGTGCTAGCGGTATGGCTGTGAAGGACTATCTTGCAAAGAACAAGGTTATCTGGGTGGGACCGGCCACGTCGATTAATGAATACGTGTTTCCGGCTCAGAAATACCTCTTTGCCGATTATCCGCTCTATCAGGATGAGGCAAGCATTATCACAAAATATCTTGTGGAAAAAATCGGATTCAAAAAAATCGGATTCTTCTATCAGAACGATTCATACGGCAAGAACGGTCTGGCAGGGTGTAAACAGCGGCTGGATGCTCTGGGGATGAAGCTTGTGGAGGAAATCCCGGTTGAACCGGGGGAGAAGGACCTTGCTTCCCAGATGCTGAAATTTAAGAACTCAGGCGCGGAAGCAGTGATCATGTGGGTCAATCCGACCACAGCCGTTATATCCCTGAAGACCTGCGCCACCATCGGGTATAAACCGCAGTGGGTTTCTTCCAGCACGCTTTCCGATTATCCGCTTATGTACAAGATATCGGGTGGCCTGTGGGAGGGAGTTATCACCGGCGCGTTCGCCTTGCCGCCCGATTCCAACAATCCTTTGATGGTAAAGTATCACGAGGCACAAAAGAGGATGGCGCCTGAAGAGAGATGGGGGACATTCTATTTTGGGGGTATATTCTTTGCCGAGCCTATGTTAGAGGCCCTGAAACGCGTAGGGCCGAACCTGAGTACGGAAGCATGTCTGAAAGAGCTGAATTCTCTCAAGAATTTTCAGGGGATAGGACCGCCGATAACATGGAGCGAAGATAGTCATCAGGGGACAGATTCCATAATGATTCAAAAGTGCGGACCGGGGGCTTCCTACATAACCTTGCTGGATTGGACACCCAACGACCTTGCTACATGGAAAGCTAAATAGAAATCTTTTTTGAAGAATAAACAAGACAGATCGCGGCGCAGATTCGCACAGTAGTGCTGTGTGGTCTGCGCCCGATCAAAGATGCTAATAAGAATACATAATATTAGGGGTAACTCTGACAATGTCTCTCTTCAAGGTTGAAAATCTCAGCATAAGCTTCGGCGGCCTGAAGGCGGTGGATGATGTGAGTTTTGAGGTCGAGAAAAACTCAATATTTTCCATAATCGGCCCCAACGGGTCAGGAAAGACCACCATATTTAATCTGATAAGCGGCATATATAAACCGGATTCGGGGAGGATTCTCCTGGAAGGTGAAAACCTGGTGGGTTATCTGCCGGACAGGATAGCAAGAAAGGGCATAGCGCGCACCTTTCAGAACATAGAACTCTTTAAGAATGCGACCGTTATGGACAATTTGATGCTTGGACGTCACATACACATGAAGACCGGTATATGGAACGGAGCAACATCCACTCTGTTCGGCAGGAGGTCCAGGGCGGCGAAAGAGGAGATAAAAAACAGGGAATTTGTGGAGAAGATAGTCGATTTCCTTGACCTTCAGGCGGTAAGAGACCAGTTCGTGGCCAATCTTGCCTATGGGAGGCGGAAGCTCGTGGAGCTGGGGAGGGCGCTGGCCCTGGAACCCTCCATACTTCTTCTGGATGAACCATCCGCGGGGATGAATACCGAAGAGAAGGAAGATTTGAACATCTGGATCAAGGATATACAGGAAGTATATAAGATCACAATTCTGTTGATTGAACATGATATGAACATGATCATGGGCATTTCCGACCGGATACTTGCGATAAATCAGGGAAAGAAAATCGTGGAGGGGTTGCCTCAGGATGTGCAGCGTCATCCTGAAGTCATAGAGGCCTACCTCGGGGAGGAAGGATAATGCTTAAGATAAAGAACATAGAGACGTGGTACGATCTGATAAGGGCTCTTCACGGGATATCCTTTGAGGTAAAAGAGGGCGATATAGTAACCCTCCTCGGCTCCAACGGAGCGGGAAAGACAACCACACTCAAGAGTATCATGCAGATACTCGAAGATGATGACCAGCCCGAAAAAGGTTCCATAGAGTTTCTGGGTGAAAGAATTGACAGGAAGGATACCGAAGAGATCGTCCGGATGGGCATAAGCTATGTACCGGAGGGGAGGGAGGTCTTCCCTGAGCTGACCGTGCTGGAGAATCTCCAGATGGGTGCATATACGAGGAAAGACAGGAAAGAGATAAAGAAGGATATAGAGGAGGTGTTCAGGCATTTCCCCATACTCGGAGAGAGACAGAAACAAGAGGCGGGATATATGAGCGGGGGCGAGCAGCAGATGCTGGCCATCGGGAGGGCGCTGATGAGTCGCCCAAAACTTCTGATGCTGGACGAACCCTCTCTGGGCCTGTCTCCTCTTCTCACGAAACAGATATTCAACATCATACGGGATATCAACAAAGGGGGAGTGACCATCCTGCTTGTTGAACAGAATGTCAATATGGCCCTGAAGTACGCGGACTATGCCTTCCTGATGGAGAGTGGCAGGATAGTGCGTGCCGATAAACCGGAAGTGTTGCTCGAAGATGAGGATGTAAAGAGGTTTTATCTTGGGATTGACACAGAGGAAACAACTGCTGATGGATACAGAAAGGCTCAGTCATCCAAGAGATATAGAAGAAAAGTCAGGTTCCGCTGAAAACACGAAATTTACCGGGAGCGAATAATACTATGCAAGCAGACACCCTGCCTAAGGCCCTTGTCAATATAGCTGGGAAACAACCCGGCAGGATCGCGTTGAGGATGAAAGATTTTGGCATCTGGCGTGATATTACCTGGAGACAGTACTTGGAAAATGTGAAATTCGCGGCGCTGGGTCTGAACAGTATCGGGGTAAAAAGGGGCGAGCATGTTGCCATTATCGGCGAAAATAAGCCGGAATGGCTTTATTCAGCGTTCGGAGTGATGTCTCTGGGCGCCACCTTTGCGGGTGTTTATACTACTAATCCCGCAAAGGAATGCGAATATGTGGTTGAGCATTCCGATTCGGTTGTATTTATCTGCGAAGATGAAGAACAGATGAACAAGGCCTTTATCTTCAGGAAAAATACACCCAAGCTGAGGAAGATTATTGTGTGGGATATGGAAGGCCTCAGGGATCTTGAAGACCCGATGGTAATCAGTTTCGACAGGATTATGGAGATCGGCAGAGAAGCTGATATGGAAGACCCCGCCCTCTATGACACCCTTGTGAAGGAGGGGAAACCGGAGGATATAGCCGGAATTATCTACACCTCCGGGACAACAGGCCCCCCGAAGGGCGCTATGCTCCATCACGAGGGCTATCTGTGGGTGGGCGAACAGGCGTCCACGGTAACGAAGGCCACCAGAGATGATGAATCCATATCGTTCCTCCCCCTTAATCATGTGTATGAGCAGATCTTTGATATGATGATGCACACGACAGTTGGACATACGGTGAACTTTACAGAAAACACGGATACTGTGATGAACGACATGATGGATGTCTCGCCCACAATATTTCACGCTGTACCCCGGATATGGGAGAAATACTATTCCGCCATCGTGCTGAAAATGGCTGATGCCACGTGGTTCAAGAGGATCGTTTACGGGCAGGCGGTTAAGATCGGCGCAAAGTACAACGACCTGAGACTCGCCGGGAAGAGGATACCATTGCCGTTATATATCGGTTACCAGCTGGCATACTTCTGTGTCTTCTGGAAGCTCAAGGAAAGGCTGGGCTTTGACAGAACGCGTCTGGGATTTTCCGGCGCCGCTCCCATATCTCATGATATCCTCAAGTTTTTCCAGAGCATCGGCATACCGATCCGTGAGGGATACGGCATGACGGAGACATCTGGGGTTACCCATATGGGGGGTGAATTCGACTTCAAGCTCGGCGCGGTGGGAAAGGCCCTGCCGGGGACCGAGGTGAAAATAGGAGAGGGTGGAGAGATTATTGTAAGACACAAGGGGATTTTCAAGGGATATTACAAGGATGAAGAAAACACCAGAGAGGCCCTTGAAGATGGCTGGATGCATACAGGGGACGTGGGAGAGATCGATGAGGAGGGGTATCTCAAGATAACGGACAGGCTGAAAGACCTGATTATCACGGCGGGAGGCAAGAATATCGCCCCCCAGTATATCGAGAATCTGTTGAAATTTTCGCCCTATATCAATGACTCCGTCGTTATTGGGGACAAGAGGAAATACCTGACGGCCATCATCGTGATAGACGAGGAAAATGTCGTTAAATTCGCTCAGGACGCAAAGGTTCAGTTCACCACATTCGCGACTCTCACAAAGACACAGGAGGTCATCGATCTCATACAGCAGGAGATTAACAAAGTGAACAAACAGATGGCCAGGGTGGAGAATATCAGAAAATTCAGCATCCTGGACAAGAAACTGTATACCGAAGATGGAGAAGTGACCCCCACCATGAAGGTCAAGAGAACGTCGATAAACGAACAGTTCGCCGACCTTATAGAATCAATGTATTAGCTATATAGAATTTAACAGATTACAGCTCTTCAGGTGTAAACGTCACCACTTCGTCTATTGGTGCACTGCCGGTGAGGATCATTGCCAGCCGGTCCACGCCCAGGGCAATTCCCGAAGATTCAGGCATATTAGTCAGTTCCGATAAAAACTTTTCGGGCATGGGGTAGGGTGCCTTTCCTGATACACTGCGGTTTTTTTGTTCCTCTTCAAAACGCGCCCTCTGCTCTGCCGCGTCGGTCAACTCCGAGAACGCGTTGGCCAGCTCAAGCCCGCCCATATACAACTCAAATCTCTCCGCCACTTCGGGGTCCGTTTTTTTTACCCTCGCGAGTGCCCCCAGAACGACAGGGTAATCATATAAAAATGCAGGCCCTTTTTTGCCGAGATTTGGCTCAATCTCGCTGACCATAATTTCATCAAAGCGATTGTTTTCCAGCGCCCTTTCCAGCGATACAGAGGAATAACGCCTGAAGGCGTCTCCTACAGAGATCCTCTCCCACGGCGTCTGTATATCGATCCCTCTTCCACGGTAATTGATCTTTCCCTCATGGCCGAGACTGCGCGCTACATGGACGATGAGATCTTCGCACTCCCCCATCATCCGGAAGTAGTCGATGCCGCTTTTGTACCATTCCAGAAGTGTAAATTCCGGGATATGAAGCGTCCCCCGCTCTCCGCCACGGAAGCACCTGGTAATCTGAAATATTCGCGGATATCCGGCGGCCAGCAACCGCTTCATGCACAGTTCGGGTGATGTGTGAAGGAACCACCCATCAGAGGGGATGGCGTCAATATTACATTCCGGAGCGGGGCCGGGAATCCTGGAAGGTGTTTCCACCTCAAGATAGTCTCTGTCTATGAAGAATCCGCGTATCGCATGGATCATTGCGGCGCGGATGTGAAGGGCGTTTTTTTTACGTGCAAGTTTCCAGTTTATGTCCATCATTTCCATTCGTGAGTCGCTATAAGTCGAGATTTACAAAGCTTCAATCTTCCGGCTTGTCCGGATTGGGAATTGTAGGTGGTATTTAGTATTGTGTGTTCCCCCGAATTTGGAAGTCCAACGAAAAGCTCACAGGCCTGGCGTTTTATAGCCCGGTCATGTGAAACGGCAGGTTCGCAGCATTTATTTTCTTGAAGTAAGTCTATTCAATAGAATATCTTCAACATTACGCCGAGAATCTATTAAAGATAATACAAATACTGTACGTTCAGATATCCTGTATATCAATCGCCATTGGTGTATGATTGTTTCTCGGTATTGTAATATGCCTTGGTCTTGAAGTTCTGGGACGACGCGGCCTCTTTCGGGGAATGTATAAAGCTCTGAAGCTTTTTTCTTAATTCTATTTAATATTTTTAAAGCATTTTGAGGGCTATCAAGGGAAATGCAGTCTATGATATCTTTTAAATCACATTCTGCAACATTAGCCCATACAATTTTATATTGAGATTTCATTACAAATTTTCTTTCAGTGATTTCTCAATAGTTTTAAACACGTCATCCTGTGGTTTTATTCTTCCATTTCGAACATCATTTTCACCTTGAGATATAAGTTTCAACAATCCAATCGCATTACGCATATTTTCGTAACTTTCAGGATCTTGTAGAATAGCCCTGGGTTCGCCATTCTGGGTTATAATTATAGGACGACGGGTTTCATTAATTTGGGACAATAAATCTGCAGCCTTTGATTTTAAATAAGATATCGATTTAATATCATTTGTAATATTCATTTTTATCACCTCCAGTCCGTATATAGTACCAAATATAGACTTATTGTCAAGGTTCTTTTTCCTACGAACGCGCGGGTGAGACGCGCGTCTTTTGCGCGTCGTTCTCAACCCGCAGGTTGGAATCATTGTGTCGAGTTCTTGCTCTGCTCTAATCGATCTGCGAAACTGCCCGACCACGCGGGCTACTGACTGGCTTCTTTTCCAGTCTTTCTGATCAGAAGTCCCGTTGTCGAAACCATTACCCTGAATTCTTCTGTGCTTTTCGTGTAGATGAATGTAGCGGATCCATACTCGGTATCCAACAGGGGCTTAAGGATTGCATACCTGTGTCGGAGCTTAAATATATCAAGGGGTCTGTCTTTAGACAACGAATACACCGTATGAACTTTCTTCTTTTCATCATCAAGGTTTTCATACCGGCCTGCTACACGATCTAGTTCATAGGACGTGTGCAGCCCGAATATGTTTGCCAGCGGGTTCCATTTGAGAATGTGGGCGTCAACATAAAGCTGATCGCCGGCAATAGAAAATA
>Ga0265595_1001162_pt1 | contig 21260 bp, 10 predicted proteins | sample saktaG_15_FD_190148 | JGI IMG/M metagenome (GOLD analysis project Ga0265595, IMG submission 190148) | Saline water microbial communities from Sakinaw Lake, British Columbia, Canada - sak_2013_06_06_50m | ecosystem: Environmental > Aquatic > Non-marine Saline and Alkaline > Saline ... | reverse complement strand
TAGCGAGGTAGCGAAATACCAAAATTTTGCCGCTACACCACATTCCTTCATTCCTTCATTCCTTCATTCCTTCATTCCTTCATTCCTTCATTCCTTCATTCCTTCATTCCTTCATTCCTTCATTCTCTTTAATATTTTCTCCACCAATACTTTCGCCAGCCTGATGTTTGACTCCAGCGTCCAGCCGGCAATATGGGGTGTGAGGATCACGTTACCGGCTTCCATCAGGTAGCGAAAATCATCCGGGAGATCTTGAGCCAGAGTCTCAAAAGAGCTATCTTCATATTCCAGAACATCCAGAGCCGCCCCTGATATCTTCCCCGATTTCAATGCATTCACCAGGCCGGAAGTCCTGACGACTTTTCCCCTTGACGTATTGATCAGCCAGATAGGCCTCCGGAATCTGTCAATGAAGGATGCGTCAACCATGAAGGTGGTCTCTTTTGTAAGCGGCACATGCAAACTGAGGATATCTGCCAGGCTAAAGATCTCATCCAGCGTGGTCTCCCGTGTGTTGCCGTCGGAATAGCCGGTTTTATATTTGTCGTACGAGATCACCTTGGCTTCGAATCCTTTCAGTCGCTGGGCAAAGGCGCTTCCGGTATTCCCATACCCGATAATCCCGATGGTTTTTCCCTTGATCTCGTTGCCACGGTTTCCTTCCCTGATCCACACACCGTTTCTCACCTCCCGGTCGGCCCGGTTCAGGTGATTCATCAATGAAATTATCATTCCCATCGCATGCTCTGCTACCGCATCCCGGTTTCCTTCCGGAGAGTTCAGGCACACGATACCTCTCTCCAGTGCAAAGGCGACATCGATATTCTCCAGTCCGGATCCAATCCTGCCAATAAATTTCAGCTTTGAAGCCTGGGATAGAAATTCCTCATCGAGCCGGATCTTACTCCGGACGATCACACCGGTATAGTGATGGATGACTCGAATGAGTTCTTCTCTGCCATAATCAGGGAAAAAGTCGCATGAAAATCCATGTGCGGCCAGCTCCTCGGGGATCAGGGGGTGTACGTCGTCAATAATCAATACTTTCTGGCCTTCCTGTGACATGGTGCGCAAAGGAGATTTCCATACAAAATTAACACTTCGTAGCGATTTCCCGGGATTTTCTTGAGGGATTCCTGTCGAATAATCTTATCTTCGCCTGCTCAAAGCATTCCTTCTATGTGGCCATTTCTAATCAGGAGAATCCTTAGGAACCGTCTGCAGTTCCTCATCGTCATCTTCGCCATCACGGCTTTCATGTCCTTCATGGCCCGGGATGTCAAACTCTCTTACGAAATGGCCAGAATCCTGCCAGCCAGTGATTCTACCTATATCATCTATCAGCAGTTCAAGGAGAAATTTGGGGAAGATGGGAGCGTGCTTTTTATCGGCATCCAGGACACCAATTTATTTCAAATCAATGAGTTCAACGACTGGTTCGACCTCTCTGAGACCATTCGTCGTGTTCCTGGTGTAGAAGAGGTGGTATCGATAACACGCCTCTACAACCTCCAGAAAAATGATTCGTTGAAAAAATTCGAGTTTGTTCCACTGATCCGTAATAAACCCGAAACACAGCATCAGGTCGATTCCCTGAAAAAGATCATTTATTCTCTCCCCTTTTACGAAAAGCTGATTATCAACAAAGAGACAGGCGTCACAATTATCGCTGTTACTCTCGACAACAGGCTTCTGAACACCAAGCAGCGCATCAACCTGATCAACGAAATCAGGGATGTGACAAACCAATTTGGCAGCCGATATAACATCGACATCCACTATTCGGGGCTTCCCTATATCCGTACCGTTACATCCAAGATGCTTGAGGATGAGATGAAGCTTTTTGTCTTCCTCTCGCTTCTGATTGCTGCTATTTTTCTCTACATATTTTTCCGGTCATTTAAAGCGGTACTCTATCCCATCATCATTGTAATTATAAGTGTGGTGTGGGCACTTGGCCTGATGAGCCTCTTCGGTTACAAGATCACTATGCTTACGGCGATCATCCCGCCATTGCTGATTGTTATTGGAGTAGAGAACTGTATCTTTCTCCTCAATAAATACCATTACGAATACAGGCTTCACCAAAACAAGGTAAAAGCCCTTTCACGTGTTATCCAGCGGGTAGGAAGCGCCAACTTTCTAACGAATGTGTCCACCGCTATCGGGTTCGCCGCCTTTACCATCACCAAGAACACACTCCTTGTTGAATTTGGAGTCATCGCCGCCATCAACATCATGGTGGTTTATGCACTCTCCCTTACACTGGTCCCGATTTTCTACAGTTATCTCCCTCCTCCGCGGATGAAGGATGTAAAACATCAGGAAGAGAGCATTGCACGGGCTATCATAGATAAGGCAGTCATCTGGGTTACCGGATACCGCAATACCATATATATTATTACAGGCGCCATGGTTCTGGTGGGTGTGGTGGGTGCCTCCCAACTCCATACGAGTGGCCGTATCGTCGACGATATTCCTCAAGAGAACCAACTCTACCAGGACCTGATGTTTTTCGAGGATAACTTCAACGGAATCATGCCGCTGGAGATCACCATCGACACTAAAAAGAAAAAAGGGGTATTTACCCTCTCCACCCTCAACCGGATCAACCGGTTGCAGGACTCTCTCAAGACCTACCCCGAACTGGCCAGGCCGCTGTCTATTGTAGAGGTAATCAAATCGGCCAAGCAAACCTTTTACGGCGGGGATCCGAAATTCTACCAGCTGCCCAACTCCAATGAACTAACATTCATGGGTAGCTATATTCCCGAGCTGAAGTCGAAAAAACAGACCCTGATTAAGAACTTTATCGATACCAACTTCCAGACCACACGCATAAGTGTACAGATGGCCAACATTGGAACCAAGGACATTGCGCGTATTCAGAAGAGTGTACGCACCACTGTTGATACCCTGTTCAATCCTGAGAAGTATGATGTAACCATCACGGGCACCAGCATCGTATTCATGAAGGGCACGAATTTCCTGATCCGGAATCTTTTTGAAAGCATCATCATCGCACTCATTGGGATTTCCATCCTCCTGGCATTCCTCTTCTCCTCCTGGCGGATGATTCTCATATCGCTGATACCCAATCTTATCCCGCAGTTGATGACAGGCGCTCTGATGGGTTTTATGGGCATCCCCATCAAGCCATCCACGATTCTGATTTTTAGCATAGCCCTTGGTATCTCTGTCGATAATTCCATCCAGTTCCTATCCCGCTACCGGCTTCAGTTAAAGCATTCAAACAGGAACATCCCTTATTCTGTTATTTCGGCCCTGCAGGAGACCGGTTACAGCATGATCTACTCTTCCACCGTGCTCTTTTTCGGGTTTGGTATCTTCGTCCTCTCCGAATTTGGAGGCACCCAGGCGATGGGTTTCCTGATCTCGTTTACCCTTCTGGTTGCGGGCCTGCTCAACCTCTTCATCTTACCCTCTCTGATCCTGTCTCTGGATAAGTGGAGTACGACTAAAGCCTTCGAGAAGCCGTTGGTCGAAATCTTCGAAGAGCCAGAAGAAGAACAGATCATCGACATCGAACTGCCATTGGAGGAGGACATTTCAAAAAAATAGTATCTTTACCCCAAATTCGTCCTGTATGAAAGGCATTATTCTGGCGGGTGGTGCTGGAACCCGGTTACATCCCCTCACGTTGGCTGTCAGCAAGCAACTCATGCCCATTTACGACAAGCCAATGATTTACTACCCATTGTCGGTGTTGATGATGGCAGGCATCCGGGAGGTACTGATCATCTCTACACCCCATGACCTCCCCAATTTCAGAACACTTCTCGGTGACGGGAACCAACTTGGATGCCAGTTCTCCTATGCCGAACAGGTGATTCCAAACGGATTGGCCCAGGCATTTGTCATTGGTGAAGAGTTTATTGGCACCGACAAAGTAGCGCTGGTCCTTGGCGACAATATCTTTTTCGGGAATGGATTATACTCCCTGATGCAATCCAATAATGATCCGGATGGCGGTATCGTATTCGCTTATCATGTGAATGACCCGGAACGATATGGGGTGGTGGAGTTTGACGAGCAATTCAACGCTCTCTCCATTGAAGAAAAGCCCAGCAAGCCAAAATCCAATTATGCAGTACCCGGACTATACCTGTACGACAACTCTGTTGTAGAGGTAGCAAAAAACATTAAACCCAGTGCCCGGGGTGAATATGAGATCACCGACGTGAACCGTGTCTATCTCGAACAAAGGAGGCTGAAAGTGGGTGTGCTTGGCAGGGGGATTGCCTGGCTCGATACAGGAACCTTTGAATCATTGCTCCAGGCAGCTCAGTTTGTTGAGGTTGTCCAAAACCGGCAGGGGCTGAAAATCGGCTGTATCGAAGAGATTGCCTACAGGATGAAATTTATCACCCAGGAAGAGCTTCACGCCATCGCCAAACCATTGCTAAAAAGTGGTTATGGCGAATACCTGATGAAGTTGAATGGCTCTTTCATGTAACATCTAATTATGCATTCAGCTGACTATCTGATGAATAAAATCCAGGATGCCTTCCCTGAAGGGAAGTTCCTGGGGGTTCCGATTGAGTTGTATGACCCCATCGAATATACCCTTTCTCAGGGAGGAAAACGGCTTCGGCCAGTGTTGGTTCTTCTCTCCTGCGAGATGTTCGGTGGAAATCCGGACGAAGCAATGCCTCCTGCCATCGGGGTTGAAATCTTTCACAACTTTACCCTTCTTCACGACGACATCATGGATCAGGCGCCCTTGCGACGGGGTATCCAAACGGTCTACAAGAAATGGGATTCCAATGTCGCCATCCTTTCCGGGGATACAATGTTCGTGATGGCCTATGAATATGTTTGCCGTGTAACCCCTCCCAAACTTCCCAACGTGCTTGCTACATTCAACGACACAGCCCGGAAGGTTTGTGAAGGACAGCAGTACGACATGAATTTTGAAACCCAGGAGAAGGTGAACCTGGATGACTATTTCATGATGATCCAGCTCAAAACAGCTGTATTGATCGCCTGTTGTGTCAAGGTTGGCGCAATTATGGCTGGTGCCAGCGCTCAGGATGCCGAAAATATCTATAAATTTGGTGAGAACCTGGGTATGGCGTTTCAACTTCAGGATGACCTCCTGGATGCTTTCGGAGATACATCAAAATTTGGGAAGGAAATTGGAGGGGATATTGTGACGAATAAAAAGACCTTCCTCTACCTGAAAGCGTTTGAACTTGCCAACGGAGAAACGTTGGATGAGTTAACAAACCTGTTTCAGCAGCAGCAGATCGACCCGTATCACAAAATTCTGAGAATCAAGGAGATCTATCATGCACTTGGGATTGACATCATTACGCAGCAGATTATTGAAGATTACCATAGAAAAGCCATCGACTACCTGGAATTGATTTCAGTAGATGATGAACGCAAATCAGGGCTTCGGAAACTGGCTAACGAAATGATCCATCGCGAGGTATAGCATCCAACTCTTCATGCAGCAAAGCCCAGCGATCCATCTCTTGCTGCAATTTTATTTTCAACGCTTCGTAATCTTTGTAAAGATCCTCATCGCCTACCTGATCAGAAAACTTCCCGGGATTCCCCAATATTTCCTCCTTCTTCAAGATCTTCATCTCCAGCGATTCAATCTCACTCTCACACCGTGAGATCTGTGTTTTCACCTTCCGTTCCTCCTTATCCAGCTGTTTCCGTTTCTCCCAGCTCATTTTATTCCCGGATGCCGTCTCAACCTGCTGCTCTCTGTTGAGGATTCTCTCCTTTTTCTCCAGTTGCTGAAGATTCCGTAATTTCCGTTGCTCCAGGAAATCATAGATATCACCGATATATTCTTTGATTGTCTGATTCCTGAATTCAAAGACTCTGTTCGTGAGGCCTTGCAGAAAATCCCGGTCGTGAGATACAATGATCAGGGTTCCCGTAAACTGCAAAAGGGCGTTCTTCAGGATGTCTTTTGATCGCATATCCAGATGATTGGTCGGCTCATCGAGAATCAAAAGGTTAGAGGGTGTTAGAAGCAGTTTTGCCAACGATAGTCGTGAGCGCTCTCCTCCCGAAAGCACCTTCACCTTCTTCTCGGTATCATCGCCCGAAAAAAGGAAGCTCCCCAAAATAGTGCGGATCTTCGGACGGATATCTCCGATGGCTATGTCGTCGATCGTAGTAAAAACAGTCTTGTTGGGATCGAGCGAATCTGCCTGATCCTGGGCATAATACCCTTTGATCACATGTTGCCCGAATTTTAAATGCCCTTCATAGTCAGTTACCCCGGCAAGGATCTTTGAAAGGGTGGTCTTTCCTTCACCATTCCTCCCCACAAAAGCAATCCTTTCACCATTGATTACATGAAAATTCAACCCGCCAAAGACATGGGTCCCGGGATAATTCTTGGTAAGTCCCGATGCCTCCACAATGATCTTTCCGGCGTGCGGAGCTGGTGGAAAAGTAAAATGAATTGAGTTTTCGTCAATCAGGTCAATCTCTACCTCATCCAGCTTCTCCAGCATCTTGACCCGCGACTGAACCTGTTTGGATTTGGTATTCTTGTAACGGAAACGTTCAATAAACCGTTCAATCTGCCGTACCTGACGTTGCTGGTTGTTGAAAGCAGCCAGCTGGCTCTCCATTCGCTCCTCCCTCAGCTGTGCATAATCAGAGTAATTTGTCCGGTAGTCATAAACTTTCCCAAAGGTAATCTCGATCGTTCGTTTGGTCACGTTGTCGAGGAAAGCCCGGTCGTGCGAGACGATGATCACTGCACCCTGATAGTTAATCAGATACTCTTCCAGCCATTGGATCGATTCGATATCCAGGTGATTGGTAGGCTCATCGAGCATGACGAGCGAAGGTTTCAACAACAGGATCTTGGCGAGTTCTACCCGCATTTGCCATCCGCTGCTGAACTGCGACAAAGGTCTTACAAAATCGGAAGTGCGAAAACCCAATCCAATGAGTGTTTTTTCAATATCTGCCTCTACCGAATGACCGCCGATCAGTTGAAACCTTTCATAGGCATCATGATGCCTTTTCATTAGTTTCTGATACTCTTTTGAGTCAAAATCGGTTCTCTCCTCCAACTCCTTCTCCGTTTTGCCAATCTTTTCAAGCAGTCCCTCCACCTCCTTGAAAGCGCTTTTGGCCTCTCCATAAACGGTTCTGTCACTCTTAAGGTCCATCTCCTGTTCCAGATATCCGATGGTACACCGTTGGGGGATCACAACCTTTCCTTCATCGGGCTGATGCCGGTTGTCGATGATCCGAAGCACTGTGGATTTACCCGCTCCATTCTTCCCAACAAGCCCAATCCGATCCTTCTCATTGATAATAAAAGAGATGTGATCGAACAGGGGTTCTCCCCCAAACTGAACGGAAATATCGTTCAAGGAAATCATTTCAAAAAATACGATTATTTCTTGAGATAGGTAAATCTCATGCCCTTAGAAAAATTAATATTACGAATAACCATTTCCGATAAGGTGATGGAATAAATCTTATATTTTATTTCTTGTGAGGTCTCAGGAAATGTAAGAATCAGCAACTTCCCAATAGTTGTCAGACGCCACGTTCCTTTTTGTCCTTCTCCATTGTCGAGTATACTACTAAACATTCCCCCACGGTCAAAATAATAAGTAGTTTGGTATTCATTAATCGTATTCAGCGTTTGTTTAACCATTTCTTCATTCGTCATCCCTTTTTGCTCAAAGATAGCATGCTTGATTTCAGTCATATGTCGGTCTTTTTCTGCAGATCGTTGATCCAATGTGCTGGTGTCAGACAATGACAATGATTTTTTTTCAGAAAACTCCACTTTTGAAGGTTCCCATCGACCTACAATCATCGTTTTATATTTAGAGGGCGTGCAAGCGGTTATAAAAAGGAATAAGGCTAAAACAGAAAGGTTAGATAATTGAACTTTCATAGGATTTCATTTTATATTATACTTGAATATAACGGTAGCAAGACTAATTAATTGCAAAAGTAAGGCAAATATCAACTACATAAGAATAAAAAAAGAGGGGAGCTAAATGCTCCCCTCTTGCTGTATGGTTGGAGCATGCCCCAACCTTACAGGATGATCGATTAATGTGTAACTGTGATCTTCACAGCACGTACACCCTGATCGGTGGTTACTTTCACAAAGTATACACCAGCTTGCAGGTTGGAAACATTGACCTTGGTGGTTTTCATGTCAACACTACGCTGAGTGTAAACAGTTTGGCCAAGGAAGTTCATCACTTCAATGTTTACGATCGTAAAATCACTCTTAATATTTACAATTTCTGTTGCAGGGTTCGGGTATATCATGATCGAACCGCTGGTCAGATCATTAATACCGGTAACAACATCAACAGAATCATAGTTAGAGGCCATAGATTCGCATTCATCGAAAATGGCAGTTACATAGTAATAATGTAATCCTACTTCAACACCCATATCAACATAAACTGTGTCGGGGATTGGAGCAGTGTTGAGTTGTGTCCAGTTTACCATCAGATCATCACTTCTGAAGAGATTATATCCTAATACGTCGCGTGAAACATCGCCCATAAACGGGTTAAATGGTGTAGCATTCGTATTGGGGGTTCCAGAAGCAGATAATACACCTTCTGTTACTAAAGGAGTGCTCTGCAGAATAATCGGAGTGCTTGTGGCACCTTTTTTAGCTGTTTCAATATAAGCCTGGAGGTTCCAGTTATAATCCAGAGAGTAGGCAGTGGACATAGGATCCCACACGCCGCCAAAATAGATCATGTCGCCATAGCCTGTTACAGCAGGACCGGCATCGCAACCAGCTGGCCAACCCGAGGTAGCATTTACATTTAATCCAACCCAAAGTTCAGAAGAAACATCGATAAGAACGGGTGTAGCCACGTCGACAATATTCCACATATCCGTTGTTACTGATGGAACTGCCTGATCGAGAAGTAAAGTAGCTGCATTAGGTCCTTTCCAAACCCTGAGACGATACGTAGCAGAACCGCTGCTTGCCGGGAAGAAGGCGATCTTTGTAACCGATCCACCATCAAGTCCGGCAATCATGGAAGCATCCCAGCGCGCTGCGATATCAAAATCGGCGCCACCGGTACCAATAGCATCATCGTTCACGCCATCATCCCAATGAATCCACTGAGCCGGAGGTCCGGGTGTCGGGCAATCAGGAGGTGACCATGTTAAGGTTACATCAGATCCAATTGTATAATCATACACCTGGAAATCCAATGGAGGATTGCAAATACCATACACACAAATGTTATCTACATACCAGTGCAGAATATCTTCGGAGTTTTCGCCATTCGCGTTAAAACGTACTGCGATAGCTTTTCCAGCTCCACCTGAGATATCCATATGTTCAGATGTCCAATCTACTGAACCATCATTGGCAATATCCATAACATTGTGCCATGCGCCACCCCAAAATGCTTCAACAGTTAGCATTTCAACACCAGTAGCATTGCGGTCAACCAGTTTCCAGTCAAAGTCTAACCAAACGGTTCCACAACCATAAGGTCCGGCATTCATCATGGGGCTGGTTAATGAGTAGGAATAGTCGGTAACAAATGGTATCCAACTAAAGTCGGCTGAAGGAGCCGGGTTACCTATTGTAACCGTTGTATTCCAGTTGCCTTGATCAGGAGCAAACGTCCAATCGTTGTATGCGAAGCTGGCTTGATCCCAGTGTTCACAGAAAGGAAGAGGAATTCCACATACGATATTTACGTCTTGAGGTCCTTCTAGGTATGATTCATCAAACAATCCAGGGAACCCATAATCAGTAAGATCATACCAGGCCGATACAGAATAGCTGTGTGAGCCGGGGTCTACATTAAAATCGTAGTACCAGGTGGTCTCTTTATCTGTAACTACTGGTGGTAAGTAAACACCATCACGGTATACTTTATAACCAAGTAAACCAGCAGGATCACCACCACCACCGCCAGTAATTGGAATAGCAACCGCAGTCATTTCTGCTCCACTAGTTGAACTTAAAATGACTGTTGCACCTGTTGTAACATCAACTGCTCTAATCTCGCAATTACTATTGGTCGCATTATAAGCAGCCATCATGATATTATTTGAACCTTGGTCAAAAAATAGAGCTTGGGCATAAGAGGCATTGAATCCAATAGAACCAATTGTTGTAGCAGTACCTGTTGCTTTGTCAATGGAATAGAAATTGTCATTACCAATGTCATACCCCCACAAATTTCCAGACGCATCAAATGACATTCCAATCATTGTACTGGCAGCAGCTCCAAATGGACCAACCAAGGTATAACTAGGAACAGCTGGGTCAACAGTGTAAAGATTACCAAGTGTTGCATCAAATCCATAGATAATCCCTGTAGTATTATCGCATGTAAGACCCCTGATGCCAGCGCTGCCTCCCATATTACCGAGAAGAGTCCATGCACCAGTTGCTCTGTCAACCTGATAAAAATTCGTGGGACCTTCGTAACTAATTCCATACATGTATGTATCTACTCCTTGAGGATAAACAAGTCCTCGGATGTAATTGGTAGCAGAACCAGGATAACCAGCAACAGCAGTCATACCTGCAACATCGTCCACATCAAAATTAACTGTAGAAGCCATGAAGGCTTCTGCACCAAATGCAATAGTGCCTCTGGAATCCGTCAGGAAATTTGATGGGTCATAAGCTGGTCGTTCACTCTTAGGAGCCATTTCTGTATAGGCTGGTGTATGCTCAACGGTACCTTTAAATGCGGGTACGTGGATGTCACGTGTTCCTACTGCTGGTTTCTCCCAGGTAAGGTAAGCGAAACACTCGATAGCTTCAACCTGTAAATTGATTGGTGGCCATAGGAATGTGGAGGTGAAGGAATAGCAAGAGGGATCGGAATATCCGCTGGCATATACCGCTTTCACGCAGGCGTTATAAAGCGTACCATAGGCAACATGGGTTCCCGGAATGGTATATGTAGTATCCGTAGTAACGCCATCCAGAACATTGTTCAGATAAACGTTGTAGGCGAGGATACAAGGACCAGGATCTGGTAATGTTGCAATGAGTTTCACATTATCAATGTACCAATTGTCGATTGCAGCAGTAGAAGCTCCATAACAATTAAATCGAATCTGGAACGTCGTGTTCGTATATGCTGCCAGGTTAATCTCCTCAGTTGTCCAAGGCATATTGCCCGTGTTATTATAGGTTTTAAGTGCTATCCATGGACCACCTGTAGAGATCTCAACAGCGAGGTGTTCGGTTCCGTTCATCGAGAAGTCATCTAAATTGATGTCATAACTCAGCTTGAACTGTGGAATACCCGGGCCTGTAAAGGCTTTACTGGTTAAAGATACACTATAGTTTGTTAAGTAAGGTAACCAGTAGAAGCGTGCAGAAGGGGCAGGGTTACCAAATGCATAATCGGTAAACCAGCTTGTACCTCCGGCAACCCACGAATTCGGAACAAAACCACCACTGAACGATTCATCAAACAAAGCAGCGTTTGCATCTGGAGGACTCCAGGTACAAATCAATGTTTTGGCCTCAACAAACATGTTGGTAGGGGCAATTGGCACCTGCATCAACATTACATCAATGGTGATATCGGCCATGATGAGATAGTTCCCAACAAATGGTGTGTACCCTGATTTTGAAACAGTCAGCTCATAATTCCCTAAATAAGCTGTAGGGAATGTAACGGTTCCTGTGGAGGTTAAAACAGCTGTGTAAGTGGAGTCGTAGTCGAGATTTACCAGTTGAACGGTTGTTCCGGCCACGTCATTCGAATCACACGTAAGGTCTACATTGACTGTTATACTTCCTGTCCAGCATTTTCCAATGCCATTGGAGAAGGTAGCGCCTGAAAGACGGTTTCCGGCATAGATAACTTTGCCTGCCCAGCGATAAGGACCGCAAGGCAAACTTGGCCAACCATTGTCTACCATCGTAGTGCTGTTTGTTACTCCTAAAGAAACCCATGTAGCTGGTTGAGTTTCAAAACCCTGCTTCAAACGCCAGAGTTGATAGGTCATATTACCAGAAGATTCAACACTTCCGTTAATCAGGAAAGCCAAACCTTGAGGGTAAACACCTCCAGCATCTCCAGAAATTGGGCTATAGGTTCCGCCGGATCCTTGAAGAGAGTTTCCGGTGGTAGGTTGTCCCGAAATAGTGACGGGGGGTGCCCAAGGTCCGGAAGCAAGTGTTCCGGTTGTCGCCCATTCAACCCAGTAGGTGCCAGGTGCGAGGCTTAAGCCAGCAGTGTTGGCAACAATCTTCATAATTGGGCGGGTGGTACTCGTAGTAGTTCCTGTTCTGTAAATATTGGTCCAGTTTGTACTGGCCATCAGGTTTGTTGTAAGGTCACCCCAAATGATAGATGAGCCTGTTGCCCCCGGTACACCATTCCATATTCGTGCAAATACCCCGGTAAATGTAGAGGTAGTAGTAGAACCAGTCTGATAACCAAAGAAGTCCATTGATGTAACGTTCCAGGTATTCCCTGCAACGGTGAAATCATCAGCAACAGTATAAGGAACACCCTGGTTGAAATTAAAGCCGGTGTAGATTAACGGTGCTTCTACAATACTCAGGTCGCTTCCACCTGGGCCTTGTCCAGCTCCATTGACCAAAGGTCCATTATTATACAGTACAGCGTCAGTAACTTCCAGTGGTATTCCAAATCCACCATCCACAGTTGTTTGTGGGTCAGAACAAATTTCATTCAGAGGCTGATTCGGATCAGTATTGCCACTGATCGCTTCCTTCACAACGTTTGAAGGATTGAATGTACTCCAGTTGAAATTTTGATAGGTTCCAACTCCTTCAGTCCCTGTTACAGGGGAAGGAGTATGTTGGTAAATGGCTCCGGGAATTGCAGAAGCAGTGATTTTTTCTGATGATGGCATCAAGTCACCATCAAGTGGTCCACCTGAACCTGCAACAATTGCCCGCATCATGAAATTATCAGCTGCAGGGAGCCAGGGGCCACCACCAGTGATAAATCTTGAATAACTTCTTAATTGAGGATCAGATTCATCAATACCAATCCCTGCGGCAGCCGGAGGATTTCCTCCCTGGATCATAACCAGGTAAAAATTCCCGCTTGGAATAGAAATAGCGGTGGGGAACATGAATTCAATCCATCCAAAGTTATCCACAGCCACATCAACCAGGGTCCCGATTTGTTGTCCGGGATAACCATTTGCTCCCGTGGCGTCGTAGACTGCCATTTGGAAAGGAGCTGTTGGCAGGTTTCCGCCTGGATAATCCATTGCGGTACCGATATTCACTCTACCTCCCATAACGGAAGCAGGATACATGAGGGGTGTGAATTTTAGAGCATTAAAGTTTCCTCCTGTTGCCCACACGGTAAAGTTTTCCTGAATACCATCATCGTAAATTATCTCATAAAATCCTGTTGGTCTGAGCCATGCCAGATCCACTGCTGTTGCGCCTGTATTGAGCGTAGCAGTCAGGTTTCGCATCGGTCTGGCCGTTTCGAACAAATTAAAATCACGATTTGTATATGGGAAATTAATAATCACTGTGCTCGAAACCTGATCCCATCCTGGTTTGCTACAGGTCACTGTATAGCTTCCTGAAGGCATAACGGTAAGAGAATAGGTGCCATCTTCCAGCGAATAACCTGTAAAGTTCCCCGCTTTGACCTTTGCACCAAAAATAGGGATCCCATCCACTCCATTTTTAACAATACCGGTTAAGTCGGCAGGTTGAGGAGCAAGGGCCATATTCAAAGTGGTAAGTACATTTTGAACCACGGTTGCCGGGAATGCTCCTGAAATATAACCAAGTTTCGTAACATTTACCGTTTGAGTTCCTATCGGCACATTCAATAGCATATAGGATCCGTTTGCAGCGGTAGTGGTATTATTTGCACCAACGGATACTGTAGCGCCAGGAATCGGCGTGCCATCAAAACTGCTTGTAACCACGCCTGTAAGATGTCCAAATCCACTGGCTGCCACCATCATGTTGAAGGCAATATTTGGATAGTAATAGGGAGTGTTCATCAATGAAAATGTACAACCTGAAATTACAAGTTCATCAGCATATTTTTGAACAGCCATGTTAGTAGCTCCATAAACACAGCGGACATAGCTACTTGAACCATAAGCAGCATTATCAAAGCAAACCTCAACCATTAGATTGGACGTTCCGTTCCAGTTAAAGGGGGTTGAAAAGTTGACCATCTGCCAGCCTGTTGCCGGAACAGTATAGGTGCCGGTGTAGACGGTTGTCCAGCCTGTATTTGTCCATGTAGCAAGAGAAGTAGCAGTTGTCTGTTGAACCCGCATATTGAATCCATTCATCAAGTAGGAACTTCTTGAGCTGACATCGAATCCAAGGGCAGTAACGTTTCCAGCAACACCACCGCCGGCAATAATATCGGCTGCCGTATACAGCAATTGGCATCTTGAATCCATCCATCCGGTATAGTAGGGATATGCGGTTGTAGAGGTGCCTGTTCCAATAGTTACAGTCCCCGACACGGGTGAAGGTGGAGGTGGCGTAGCCATCACAGTAACCATATCAAAGTAGCAGTTGTTTCCATAAGCGGAAATAAACTCGAACCCGATATAAAGTGTCGGCTGGTTGTTTGCTGCAGCAGGCAGCGTCACATTATGTGTTTTCCAACCTGTTGTTCCGTCATATCGGTTTACTGCCGAACCCACGTTGGTCCAGGTTGTTCCATTGAGGGAATATTGAACCTGAACCCTGTCAGCGTTTCCTGTGTACCCAAGATCGTGATACATCTTGAAGTCCACCGTAAGGTTTGTCAGGTTCGTGGATAATGTTTGCTTATAGAGCCTGGCAGATTGACCAGTTCCTGCATACCATGAATTAAAGTAAACCATGTGTGACCCTTCAAAGGGGTAACAGGTTGGATACGTTCCAGATGTGACGAAGGTAATTGCGGCCGTAGTGCCGGAAACTACCTGTGTCGTCCAACCCGCAGGAGCAGAGGACTGATTAAATCCCTGCTGAATCAACGGAAATGGCGTTTGTGCTTGAGTAACGCCAACAAATGCTGTGATTAGCAAAACCATCAGCACTCGAAGAAAGTTTGTAACATTTTTCATGTTGTTGGAATTTGGTTAATATTTATTTAGTTGTTTTAATATAAGAGGATCAACAAAAAGTTGATGTATATATAGGATGATATTCACAATTAAAAAATTACAACTAACTCAACACCAAACCTTTCACTGAGAGTCAATGTGTTTGATGTTTGATCGTCATTACATTTACAGCGACAAATATAATACAATACACTGAAAACAAAACAAAAAAATAAAAATTCTCTATAGTTTATTGTATTATTCCTTATAGGCAGATAACTCCATAAATTTTTACCTTGAAACCACGATCTTAAAAACAGTCGCCCGGCTGATGGTTTCTATCGTAAGAAGATAAAGACCGGGTGCCAGCCTGCGGGTTACCACGATAACGTCTTTATGAAACGCAACATCCTGTTCTTCAACTATTTGCCCATACGAAGTTGTGAGTCGATACGCAACCATGGGTTCTGAAGAGAGAACATGTAGTAAATCGTTTACAGGGTTGGGGTATATGGAGAGCTGCGAAAGATCGTTGTGCTGATTGATAGAAGTGATCACATCCATTGTAATGGTATCAGAAGATTCAGCATAGAGGCATGTGGGAGAAGAGAGCTTAACATAGTATTGATATTCACCTGGAAGAAGGTTTTCATCGAGGTACGACGTGTCATTCAGCGGCATTGGATTGACAAGCGTAAACTCTCCCATTGTACTGTTGCTACGGAAGATATCATACGATGGGAGAAGTATCGCATCGCTACCCATGGAGCAATCGTCAATCGCCCAGGAGTACCATAAGCCTTGTCCGTCGCCGTCAACGGCATGCCAGGCAATATCGACTGTTTGTCCTAAAAAAGTGGTCATATCCACTTCATAAGGAGTTTCCCAAAGGTTGTATCCATTATAACTTGGGTAAGCCGGAAGGTCACTCAAATCAAGAACTACATCCCATGTAGAACCTCCGTCGGGTGAGACCTCAACATAGTAATGATCATTGTAAATTGACCCCTGGAATGCATGACTCCAGAAAATCAGAGGTCCGGTAACCAAAATATTCCGCGCAATAAGCCACTCATCCTGGTGGAAATAATCCCACTGAATCCCTGCCGAGTAGTTACCCGAATGTACCCCTAAAGAAGAGTTTGCAGGAGAATGGTACCATGTAAAGGATGAATTGAGGATGGTTTGATCCCATCCGATGGGTGGAAAAAGAGTCTCTTCAAACCCCTGGTTCAACTCCCCACCCTCCCCTTCACAGCCTGGTGGACTCCATGTTAACAATATGTTATTGACTACCTGCTCCCCTTCAAGGTTTTTTGGTGGATAACAAACGGGGTAGATGTGTACATTGTCAATAAACCAGCCGAGTATATCTGAGGAATTCGCCCCCGTGGCGTTAAAGCGAACACGAAAAGCCTGTTTTGCCACGGCAGAGATGTCTATTTTTTTAGTTTGCCAGTCATCCATCCCAACGTTGGGATACTCCGTCATCCTATGCCACATGTTGTTGTAGTATATTTCGATAATAAGTGTCTCTTGCCCAGTTGAATAGCGGGTTTCCAATTTAAGATCAAAATCAAGCCAAATCTTGGCACAGTCGAAAGGAGTGGCATCAAGAACAGGGCTTTCCATACTGAATGAGTAATTGATCCTTATTGGTTCCCAGTTAAATCGTGCTGTTGGGGGCGGAATCCCATCCGTTACATCAATGATCCAGTTTCCTTGTGTAGGGTAAAAGCGCCAATCGTTGTAGGCAAAAGAAGCCTGATCCCATGATTCGAAAAAAGGCAGATCCCGGCCATAAGTTAATTCAACGATAACAGGACCTGCTCTCATCGATTCATCAAACAGTCCTGGGAACCCATACTCAGTTAGGTCGTAGCGAGCCGATACTTCGTAATGATAGGTGCCTGGTTCCAGGTTAAAATCATAGTAATTCAGGCTATCTGGATGTGAGATAATCTTGATCAACGTATTATTTCGAAATATCTTGTAGCCAATGAGTCCGGGAGGAGTGCTTGAATAAGGGATGGAAGGTTTCTCCCATTGAAGGAAAACATTGTTTTCTATCGGAGTGGCCGACAAGTTCCTTGGAGGATAGAGAAACTCTGAGGTAAACTGGACACATGCTTTGGTTGAGTACCCACTTCCATAAACAGCGAGAACACATGCGTTATAATCCTGACCATACTCAACTTCAGGCCCAGGGATGATATATTTGATATCGGGCGTGTAGCCACTTAGCACATTATCCAAATAGAAATTGTATCCTAAAACACAGTTGGTTAGGGCAGTACTGGTTTCTATGGCTGAAATTTTAATATTATCAATATTCCAGGCATTGATATCGTAAGAATCCTCACCGTAGGCACGAAATCTTAGTTTAAAAACCTCATCCGTATAGGCTGATATATCCAATTGATCATTGGTCCATGGGAAATCGCCATTGCTGTTCGAATAATTTTTCAAGGTGGTCCATGAAGATCCATCCCAAATTTCCACGGCCATCTGGTTGAGGGTGGTTGTTGCAAAATTATCCAAAACGATATCATACGAACAAGTTAGAATTGGTGAATGCAATCCTGAGATGCTCTTACTGGAAAGGGTTTGTGAATAGTTTTGGACTCCGGGCGACCATGAGAACATAGCCGACGGGGTAGGATTCCCAATAACAGAGGAGATGATCCAGTTGGCTCCCCCCTGCCGTGTCCAGTCATTTGTTTGGAATGATCCGCTACTCCAGTCTTCACTGAAAAGGGTATCTTTATATGTAGGGATCAACCACTGAGCAGAGAGTGATTTTGCATCAACCTGAAGATTTGTTGGTGGTGGTTTCTTTTGAAGGAGGAAGAGGGAAACCGTTGTATCGAAAGCCAGCGATATATTTGATGAATAATCCTGATATCCAAACTTTTTGACAGTGAGTTTATAGGATCCTTTCCAAACCCGGGAGAAGATATGTTGTCCGCTTGTATCGACAGTTGCCGTATAAACTGTATCGGGATAGACCAGGTTGCATAGCTGGATAACTGCTCCAGCCTGGCTTGCCTCTTCACAACTCAGTTCAATAGTTATCGTTGCATTTATTGTCCAGCATTTCCCAAGTATGTTAGAGAATTTTGCCTGCGAGTACCGGCTTCCTGAATACACTGTTTTAATTCCCCACCTGTAAGGACCGCATGGGAGGTTAACCCATGATGGATCATTAAAAAAAAGATCGGTTGTAGTGCCAAGATCTATCCACACCGAAGGATTCTGCTCTTCTCCCTGTTGTAAACGATATACCTTATACCCGAGCAGGCTTTTGGAAGGTGAATCTGCATTCACCGGGCCACCCGGACCACGAAGGATTGCCCGAATCATAAAGTTACAGCCAGCTGGGAGCCACGGTGTACCTCCAGAGGTAACAAACTTTGTAACGCTCCGTAATTGGTTGGAGGAGTTGTCTATAGCGAGACCTGCTGCATTCGGAGTATTTCCGCCCTGGATCATAACCAGGTAAAAACTCTGGGTGGTAATGTTCACAGGAGTTGGGAAAGTAAATTCGTTCCACCCAAAGTTGGCAGGTATCACGTCAAATGGACCAGCAACCTGATTCCCGGGCATCCCCTGAGGACCACTGTTATCGTATACGGCAACCTGAAATGGGATGAACGGATTGCTTCCAGGGGGATAATTGACCTCTGTGCCAATGTGGATTGATCCACCATTTACTGTAGATGGAGACTCTACAGGGGTAAACCTCACAGCATTCATATTTCCTTGCAAAGCCCATATAGTGAAATTTTCCTGCGTACCATCGTCGTAAAGTCTTTCGTAATTGCCCCGTGGCAATTGCCAATTGATGTTGACGATCTGCAAGGAGGTATCCAGGATGGAGGATGCCAGGAAAGGGGGGTTGAGATTCTCCCACAGATTAATATTCATCGTTACGGGTACACCTGATTGAAACGTCACGGGAGAAGAGTTATAGGTGTCAAACCCAGGCTTCTGGTATTTCACTGGGAAGGTTCCAACAGGGTCAACCTGCATCGTATAGTTGCCTCCGAAAACCGACCATGCAACCTGGTTATTAACCGTAATTTTGGCTCCGATGATTGGGATTCCTGTGATTGCGTTGGTAACCGTGCCCGAAAGATAGGCCGGAAGTATGGGTGATGATGCTTCCTGTGCCGAAAGATCAACTGCTCTCCCACAGAGGATAAGAAAAAGGAGTGTCAGCCAGAGGATCGAGCCGGATTTCATCGGAAGAGTTAATTTGGCAAATTTTCGTTAAACCATTAACAAAGATAACGGAGAACTCCTTTACTTCTTACAAAAGCATAAAAATTACTTCTTTTTTTAAAGGTTTCCATTGTGTGATCAAAAATTTTCATATCTTTGCACTCCCAAATTTGAATCTCAATCCGACAGAAGATGTATGCAATAGTTGAAATAGCCGGGCAGCAGTTTAAGGTGCAAAAAGACGATGAAATCTTCGTACACCGGCTGGATAGTGAGCCAGGAAAGAAATTGGAATTCAGTGACGTATTACTGGTTGAAGATGGTGGAAAAATCAGAGTAGGAAAACCCTTTGTTGAAGGGACTTCGGTTTCCGCCAAAGTTCTTGAGCATGCACGTGGCGACAAGGTGATTGTATTTAAGAAGAAGAGAAGAAAAGGCTTTCAGAAAGCGACAGGCCACCGTCAGGATTTCACCAGGATCCAGATTGAAACCATTGGTGTGAAAGCAGCATCAAAAGCGAAAAAAGTTAAAGAGGAAAAAGAGGAAGAGCCGAAAGCCGAATCCTAAAAACAGTGAATAATGGCACACAAAAAAGGAGCAGGAAGCTCAAGTAACGGTCGCGAATCCCACAGCAAACGTTTGGGAGTTAAGATATATGGCGGCCAGGTTGCCCAGGCAGGCAACATCATCGTTCGCCAGCGTGGCACCGTTCACAATCCGGGTCTGAATGTGGGAATTGGCAAAGACCATACCCTTTATGCCCTTGCCGACGGCATCGTGGAATTCAAACGGAAACAAAAAGATCGTTCTTACGTTTCGATAGTTCCGCAAGAGACCTCCACCAACTAATTACTTGTTGACATATTGATTACCTGTAGAGACGCGGCATGCCGCGTCTTTACAGGATTTTTTATGCCGTTGGTGCAATTTTCATTATTTTTGCAGGGAAAATAATCAGACCATGTTATCACTTCAGGTTATCCGCGAACACCGGCAGGAGGTTATCGACCGGTTAAAGATCAAACACCTTGATGCCACAGAACTCGTGGATAAGATCATTGGTTTAGACGATATTCGCAGGGAGTCACAACAGGAGATGGATGCCTTAAATGCACAGAGCAACGCCCTTACCAAAGAGATCGGTATTCTTTTCCAGAGCGGGAAAGCTGCTGACGCCAACCAACTCAAAGAGCAAACCTTCAAGTTGAAGAGCCGGTCGAAAGAGGCGGAAGCGGTCATGGAGCAAGCAACGAAAGAGATGGAAGAGGTGATGGTGCTGCTCCCCAACCTTCCTCACGCTTCCGTTCCACCGGGAAAATCGGCTGAAGAGAACGAGATTGTTTTTGAAGAGGGGGCAATCCCCGAACTTTGGAGTGAAGCAGTGGCACACTGGGAACTTGTGCAGAAGTATAAGATCATTGATTTTGCTTTAGGGAACAAGATAACAGGAGCCGGCTTCCCGGTATACCAGGGCAAAGGCGCCCGATTGCAACGGGCCCTGATCAACTTCTTCCTCGACCAGGGGATTGTTGCTGGCTATTCTGAAATTCAGCCCCCCTACATGATCAATACAGCTTCAGGATTTGGGACTGGACAACTTCCTGACAAAGATGGCCAGATGTATTATGTTCCTGAAGATGACCTCTACCTGATCCCAACTGCCGAAGTCCCGGTGACCAACCTCTACCGGGATGTTATCCTGAAGCCCACCGACTTGCCGATCAGGCACGTTGCTTACTCTGCCTGTTTCCGGCGCGAAGCAGGATCTTATGGCAAGGATGTGCGCGGACTGAACCGGCTACATCAGTTTGATAAAGTTGAGATCGTCCAGATAACCCTGCCCGAGAACTCCTACGATACCCTTGAAGAGATGAAGGATTATGTGACTGGCCTCCTCCGGAAGCTGGAACTCCCTTTCCGGATCGTAAAACTTTGCGGCGGGGATATCAGCTTCACCTCGGCCATGACCTACGACTTTGAAGTGT
>Ga0265595_1001161_pt1 | contig 21276 bp, 26 predicted proteins | sample saktaG_15_FD_190148 | JGI IMG/M metagenome (GOLD analysis project Ga0265595, IMG submission 190148) | Saline water microbial communities from Sakinaw Lake, British Columbia, Canada - sak_2013_06_06_50m | ecosystem: Environmental > Aquatic > Non-marine Saline and Alkaline > Saline ... | reverse complement strand
CGGTTATGACCCCGATGGAGATTCAATCAGTTATTCTTGGGCTTGTACCGGAGGTACGCTTTCTAATCCAAGCATTGCCCAGCCGGCATTCTACGGTCCCATTGTTTCTTCAAATACGACTTATACCTGTACTCTCACCGTAACCGATTCTCATAATACCAGTGACTCAGATTCGGTTAATATTTTGGTAAAAGAACATCATTGTTTAACCCTTTCTGTCTCACTCTCTGCTAGCCCTAATTCCGGTTGCTCTCCATTGAATAATGTTGATTTAACTGCTTCTGTCTCCGGGACCGCCAGCGGAGAGGTTATTTATTTCTTTGATTGTACAAATGATGGCGTCTGGGAAAAAACAATTACCTCAGGCAATTCTATTTATACAGCTTCCGATATCTGTGACTATTCTTCAGCTGGAAATTATACGGCTAAAATCAGAGTTCAAAGAGAAGGATTATCAGCTGAAAATACAACCCAAATTAATGTTCAAAATTGTTATAGTGCGCCCAGCGTTGACATAAAAGCAAATGGTTATGACGGTCCTATCACTATTTCATATAATGATTCCGCTGAGTTGACTTGGACTTCTCAGAATGCCGATTCCTGTACTGCTTTGGGTGCTTGGTCCGGTTCTAAACCGACTTCTGGTTCAGAAGCAACAGGAAATCTTATTTATTCAAAAACATATACTATTACTTGCTCAGGTTCCGGAGGAAGCGATTCTGACAGTGTTACTATAAATATTGGATCTCAGCCAACCCTTTATGTTGACTTGGAAGCTATTCCTTCTTCGGGTGAAGCTCCCTTAAACAATGTTGATTTGAAAGCAAATGTCTGGGGAACGGCCGGAGGCACTATAAATTATAAATTTGATTGTACTAATAATGGAAGCTGGGATAAGGAAATCTCCGGAACAAGCGAAGATCCCTATACTGCATATGATGTTTGTGATTATCCTATGCCCGGCTATTATACTGCAAAAGTGAGGGCTGAAAGAGATTGGGCCCAGCCCGCTGAAGATACGGTTACTATTTCTGTGAGCCAATCAAATACTGCTCCCGAAGCTGATGCCGGACCCGATAGGGAAGTTTATGAAAATGAAACGGTTACTATTTATGGTTCGGGTTATGATCCGGAAGGAGATTTACTAAGCTATTCCTGGTCATGTTCGGGCGGCTATCTTTCAAACAGATATACTGCTCGTCCTATCTTTACTGCTCCTTCAGTTAGTTCTGACCGCGACTACACCTGTACTTTGACGGTTTCAGACAGCGAAGGTCTCAGCGATTCAGATTCTATGAGAATTTCAGTGAGAAATACTTCTTACGGTTCTTATCCGGATGTCGAAACCGAATATGCAACAAATATTGATGATGACAGAGCCACTTTAAGAGGCTATCTCAGCGATATGGGCGGTTCTGATTCCTGCAAGGTTTGGTTCCAGTGGGGCAGAACTTCGTCTTACGGACAGAGTACTTCTTACAGCAGAAAATATGACACAGGTTCTTTTTCAAAAGAAATATCCGGATTATCTTCAAATACCAGTTATCATTTCAGGGCCGTAGCTGAAAATGATGAAGAGTTGTTTTATGGTGAAGATAGAACATTCTATACTTCCGGAGGCGGAGGTTATAATAATCGTCCCGAAGCTGACGCAGGGTCTGATAAAGAAATTTACGAAGATGAGTCAACTACTTTAAGCGGTTCAGGATATGATCCCGATGGAGGTTCTTTAAGATATTATTGGTCATGTTCGGGCGGCTCTATTTCAGATAGATATATTGCAAGGCCTAGGTTTACCGCTCCTTCAGTGAGCTCTGACCGCTATTTCACCTGTACTTTAACGGTGACAGACGATGAAGGCCTTACTGATTCTGACAATATGAGCGTTCGCGTCAGGGAGAGAGACGATGGAGGAGAAGATGTTTCTTTTGACGTAAGTAAAGCAGTTAAAAATATAACGCAAGGGGATGCTACTTGGTACAACGCTCTTTTTGCAAATCCCGGCGATAAGTTGCTGTTTAGAATAAGGGTTACGTCAGACGGTGAAGATAAAGCATATGACGTCATGGTTGAAGATACTCTTCCTGCAAAAATCATTTACAAAGGAAATTTGAAGGTAGATGATGAATATAAAAGTGGAGACATTAGTGAAGATGCAATTGATATAGGGGATTTAGCGCCTGGAACTTTAAGAACAATTACCTTTGAAGGAGAGGTTGCTTCTAAATACACCTTTCCTTATGGAAGAACCGATCTAATTAACGAAGCAAGAGTATACAACTCTGAAAGTTCTGAAACAGATACCTGTAAAATCATGGTGGACAGAAAAGAGGTTGCTGGAGCAACTATTATTAGCACCGGTATAACAGACAATATATTTAAGTCCTTGATAATTCCTTTACTTGCAGCCTTTGCTCTGGTTTGGCTTTTCAGCGCCAAGCTCATCAGGTTTGATAAATGGGTTGAAGGAAAGAAGATACAGGTGAGAAGTGATAATGCAAGCAGGATTTTAAGAAAGAAAATCGTTCAGATTCAAACAAGAGGTCTTAGAATTTAAATTTTATTTAAAAAATTGATTAAGTGTTAGGATAAAGTCCGCTTTTTTGAAGCGGACTTTATCTAGGAAACATTTTGTGCTATATTGATTAAATGAAACTTACAAAAAAAGATATAATCTATAGTTTGATAATAGGTGAGGTCTCTTCCTGGTTTTTTATTTTTGTTGTAAAAAACCCTTATATTGAAGAGTTTAAAGCAATTGGTCTTTCTCCGGCTGTTATCTGGAGTTTGCCGATTGTTTTCCCAATCATTTTTTTGATTGGTACATTTATAGCTAAACTCCTGTCAAAATTCGTTAAGGTAGTTTACCAGATTGCAAAGTTTGCCGAAGTCGGCGTTATGAATACCTTTATTGATTTCGGTATTTTGAACCTCTTAATCTGGATTACGGGGATAACAAGCGGAATGGCTATAGCTCCTTTGAATGCCTTTTCTTTTCTCTGTGCTACATCTAATTCATATTTCTGGAATAAGTTTTGGACTTTTTCTTCTTCCGGGGATAAAAAAGCATCAGGAAAAGAATTTACCCAATTTCTTATAATTTCTGCAATTGGGATAGCGATAAATACGGGAATCGTTGTTTTGGGAACAAGCTTGATTCTTCCTTGGTTTTCTCTTTCGGCCGGGGCTTGGGCAAATGTTATGAAACTTCTTGCCACATTCGTCTCAATGGTTTGGAATTTTCTTGGTTACAAGTTTATAGTTTTTAAAAGGTAAACATGGCTAACCTAGTATTATACAGAAAATATAGGCCTAAAACTTTCTCTGAAGTTATAGGGCAGGAACATGTTGTTCGTACCTTGACCAATGCAATCTCAATGAGTATGGTTTCCCATGCTTACTTGTTTTCCGGTCCCAGAGGTTCCGGGAAAACCAGTGTTGCCCGCCTTTTGGCTAAAACGGTTAATTGTGAAAACCGTAAAGGTTCAGAACCATGCAATAAGTGTTCTTCTTGCGTGCAAATTAATGAAGGCAGGGCAATTGATTTAGTTGAAATTGACGCAGCTTCAAACAGAGGGATTGACGATATAAGGGACTTGAGGGAAGGTGTAAGATTTTCTCCGACAACATTAAAATACAAGGTATTCATAATCGACGAATGTCATCAGCTTTCAAAAGATGCAGCAAATGCTTTATTGAAGACCTTAGAGGAGCCTCCTTCGCATGCCATCTTTATTCTGGCCACAACTGAGATTCGTAAGATGATTCCGACTATCATATCAAGATGCCAGAGATTTGATTTCAGAAGATTGACTTTTCAGGAGATTATTAAGAAATTGGAAATAATAGTTAAATCAGAAAAAGTAAAGATTGAAAAATCTGCATTAGAATTGATTGCTTCAAATTCAGGAGGTTCTTTTAGAGATGCAGAGAGTTTGCTAGACCAGGTTCTAACTTATGGGAGCACTTTGAATAAAGAGAAAATAGGAGTAGAGGATATTAAGAAATTATTAGGTCTAGTTGATATAGATTTAATTGCTGAATTGGTTGATTTTATTTCTGAAAAAGAAAGTGCGAAAGCCCTTGATTTTTTAAATGAAATACTGGATAAAGGAAGAGATTCTCAAGAACTTGCCAAAGGTTTGATAAGCTACTTGAGAGGCATCCTTATCTTAGGAATAAGTCCGGGATTGGAAAATCCGATGGTTGTAGGTTTGAGCAAGGAAGAGAAAGAAAAGATGGGTAAGCAAGCTGAGGGTTTTAAACCGGAAGAGATTCAGAAGATTCTTAAACTTTTTATGGAAGCCGAGAATAAAATGAAATATTCTTCAATTCCTCAATTACCTTTAGAATTAGCAATTCTTGAATCTTGCGGGGTCGTCTAATGGTAGGACAGCTGGTTTTGGTCCAGTCAATCTTGGTTCGAATCCAGGCCCCGCAGCCACCTTGAGCGCAGTTCGAGCGACCGAGAGGGGTTAGAATCCTAGTCCCGCAGCTAATTTCATAAGGTCGGTTAAGGTTTAGCCTAACCGACATGTATAACAAAAAGTGGAACTGTATTAATTATGTTCTACAAACATCCAAAATTTGTTTTAGATGAAAAGAGTAAAAGAATATTTGATGAAAATGGTAAAGAACTTCGTCTGACAGGAAATGCTTATCGTTTACTCGCTTTTTTATGTAAAAACAAAAGTGCCAATCTTACAGAGATTGGCACTTTTCTTGATTGGGCCAAAGACTACAATGAAAACCATATAAGACAGTATAGGTATAAGATAAATACTATTATCGGAGAAGACGTTATTGAGTACAAAAACGGAGTTTATTCTTTAATGGGCGATGTAAAAGAATTAAAAGAAATGAAGCGTAATACGGATTTATTACACAGTAATGATGTAGAATTAAAAGAAAATATGAAAAAATCAAAAAATGTAGAATTCACAATAATTCCAGCAATTATATCTATAGTTTTACTACTATTAACTTTCTTGGATTGGCCTTATGGATATTATACTTTTTTAAGATTTATTATTACTGGCACAGTGGTTTATTACGCTTTTTACCTTTATGCGATGGATAAGTGGCAGGGTTTTTGGTTCTGGGGATTAGTTGTTACGGGAATCCTATTCAATCCGATTGTTCCTGTTTATTTAGGTAATAAGGCAATTTGGGGAGTGATTGATGTGGTTGTAGCAATATTCTTCGTTGGTTTAATAATTAAATTCAAGAGAAAATAAACCTATGAAAGAAGAAAATAAGAAAAAAGGTTTTATTCAAATTCCGTTATTAATAGGAATTATATTTTCTATCGTAGTTATCTCAGGGATTGGTTACGGAGCAGTTGAATATAATAAAACTTCTAAATTAGTAGAGGAGGCTGGACAATTAGCAAAAGAGGAAAAATATGATGAAGCAATTGAGAAATTGAAGTCTGTCCAAAACAAATGGCTTGTTAAGAATTTAGGAGTAAAAAAACAAGAGATTGCTGATAAAACAGAGGAAAACAAAAAAGACCTTGAAGATAAATTAAAATTTACTCAATCTTTAGAAGAATTTAATGAAGCAAATTGGCAGAAAGCCATAAGTTCGTTCTCAGAGATTCCCGAGAACTCCTTTTATTACAAGGATGCTCAATTGAAAATAGAAGAAGCAAAGAGGAAAATGGTTGAAGAGGAACTCTCTGGAGAAAAAATAGCCAGAATAGAGGCTGAACAACAAGCACAAGGGGAAGCAATAAAAAGAAGTCAGGAAGAGGTGGCAAGAAAAATTGCTGAAGAAAAAGCGAAGGAAGAAGTTGCCAAGAGAGCCAAAGAAGAAGCTAAAAGAGCTCAAGAGGAGTTAGAAAGGAAAATCGCCGAACAGAAACTATCGGAAAAAGAAGCCGAAGAAAAAAGAATGAATGCCGACAATGATGGCGACGGCTTAACTTATGGAGAAGAATTAAAATTGGGAACGTCGGACTTGGATCCAGATTCTGATGGTGATGGAATTTCCGACGGAGAAGACTTAAATCCTGCTGGTGGTGGGAGAAAACTTGCTCAACATTTTGAATGGTCTTATGGAGGCAAAATATGGACTTGGAATTACTCAATACATGAAGATTGGTATGAATATTACAAAAATAAACCAAGGAGTCCTCACGGTCTTGAATATGTAACTGAAGATGATCCGTTTATGCAAGAAATAGCTAAAGCATTAAAGGAAGGTGCGGAGAAAGAAAATTATCATCTATCTTCATTTATAGTAAGTTTTGTTCAAGGTTTGCCTTATATTGAAGATTACTATACAAGTTTTGACGAATATCCGAAATACCCAATAGAGACATTTATTGAAAGAAATGGCGATTGCGAAGATACTTCATATTTATTTGCTTCGCTTATAAATGCTACAGAACTAGGAGCTTCATTGATTGAATTTCATAACCATATGGGAGTTGGCGTTAATACGATGCATTCTCAATCGGGTTATTATTACCCAATAGGAGATGAATGGTATTATTATTACGAAACCACAGGAGAGGGTTGGGAAATAGGAGAACTGCCAAGCGACTATCTATACGAGAATGCTAAAATAACAAGAGTGTGGGATGGTAGTATTCATTATTCATATCCTCAACATATAAAACCCTGTTATTCTTCCCCAGACTTTGTCGGTTATTATTACGATGGTAGTAATTATTATTCAGACAGTCAGTGCAACAGCTCAGCTTATTGTCTGCCTTATGAGGATTTATATTACAACCATAGGACAGAAAGTTTTTACTGGGATAGTAGTTGCACACAAAAGGTAGTGTCTTGGTGTTCTGAGTCTATTTATCATCTAGGATATTTCTTTAGTAGTTTGGATTATGAGTATTATTTAGACAGCATATGCAACATTCCTGTCGTTGACACTACAACTCCACTAATATATTAAATAAATTTATGAGAAATCCATTCAACATTAAAAAAGATATTAGTCAAATAAGAGAAACTGGAATGGGTGTTAAGGGGGGTTTGAAAAAGATAGAAGAAAAGTTTCCTTTGTTTTGTTCGTTCGTAAAATCTACTTTCGTGGTTGTAAAATGGTTTATTGTCTTATGGATAATAATCATGATAATCGGAGTCATTTATTATGTTGTTGAATTGCCATATCAAAATTGTTTAGATGAATGTCCTCGTCCTCCCACATTAAACCTTGATGCTTTTTCAAAACTTAGCAAGGAGGAAAGAGATCAACATTTCGAAGAAAATAGACTTTGTAGAGATGAGTGTAAGGAAAAATATAGTAAATAAGTTTATGAAAGAAAAAATTAAGAAATCTTTAATAATAATTGAGAACTTGTCAGAAACATCAGAGGTAAAACTTAAAAAAATCTCTCTTTATATTAAACAGAATCTTTTACCCTACGAAAAGCAAGACGATGAAGGTAAGCGTTATTTTGATAAAAACAAATCATTAAAACGTTTGAAAAAAATAAAAGAATTAGAAAAAGAGGGTCATACTGTAAAAGAAATGCAAGAATATTTTAAGTGGAAAGACATCTATGCGATGCTTGATAAATTTAAAAAATAAATATCGTATAACTTAAGGGAGAAATTGTAAAAGAGAAAAGGGTTAATAGGGGAAAAAATTCAACAGATTCTAACATTGTCCACAATGCCCAGCAAAATAAATTTAATTAATATTCAAATATGTGTAAAAAAGAAATAGAAAAGATTGAAAAAGCCCAAAAAGAGATAGAGGGTAAAACTGAGTTTATGCCATTGAAAATAAAATTAGATGCTATTTACGAATATGTTCAAGGATTACAGAATATATCTGACTATCCTTGCAACAGAAGAGAGGATCTTCTGGTATTAGAAGAAAAATTGAAGAACGATGGTGTTGATGATTATAATGTCGGTAAATTTGACGAATGGTGGAAAAAACACAGAAAAGATACTACTATATCTGCTCCTAAAGAATAATTTAAGCTGGAATCTCTATTAAACAGGTTCTAACATCGTCCACGACCCGCAGCACGAGTCAGCGCAGTATCGAGGCCGGACCCGGAAGAGCCTATTTTGAAGCTATTTTCACAACGGGTCTAGGACGTTCTAACCCCGTACCCATCTAGGACACCGAACTTTGTTCGGAGACTAAGTCGATCAAATTAATCGCCGGAACGGCGTTTTTTTTGTTTTTACATAATTGGGTATTGACAAGGGTATGGTTACGGGTGTATATTCATAATAGAGGAGGCAATAATAAAAGGTCGCCCTCTTTATTAATGAAGATTTAATTATTATAAAAAACTATGCCAAGATATAACGGAACAGGTCCCTTAGGTTCGGGTCCCGGCACTGGCTGGGGATTAGGCCCTTGCGGTGGCGGAATGGGCTGGTGCAGAGGCGGTGGCCGTGGCAGAGGATTAGGTTGGAGAAGGTTTTGGGGTTATTATCCTACCCCCGCTCCAACCAAAAAAGAAGAAACAGAGCTTCTTTCAGAAGAAACAGCAGCTTTAGAAGATGAACTTAAAGCCATTAAAGCCCGTTTAGCCCAACTCAAAGGTCAAAAATAAAAGCTAATTATTGCTTTATATTAATAACAACGATATAGGGCGGTTTAGCTTAAAATTAATCAAAAAAATAAAAAAGAAATAATAGTATGAAAATAGCCGTAAGTTCAACAGATAAAAATATTAAGAGTAATGTTTCCGATGTTTTTGGCAGATGCCCTTATTTTATCATTGCTGAAATCAAAGATCAGAAAATAGAAAAAACCGAAGCAATAGAAAATAAAAACATAAATCAGATGAGCGGGGCAGGTATTTCAGCAGCTCAATTAATGGCGGAAAAAGATGTTAATACTGTAATAACAGGCAATGTGGGGCCGAGAGCTTTGGATGTTTTAAAGCAATTTAATATTGAGATTTATTTTGGAGAGGGCGTGGTAAAAAATGTTTTGCAGGAATTTATAGACGGAAAACTTAAAAAAATTTAAAGATGAAAATAGTTATTCCGACAAATGATAAAAAAGGCTTAGATAGTAAAATAGCCGAACATTTTGGTCGCTGTTTGACCTATACTTTTCTTAATAAAAAAGGCGAAGTCGCGGAAATTATAGACAATACCGGCGAACATATGGGAGGATCGGAATTACCGCCAGAACTTATGAAAAAACATGGGGCGGATGCTTTGTTGTGCAGAGATATTGGCCCAAGAGCGATTAATTTATGCAAAGAATTAGGAATTGGTGTGTATATATATCAAGCAGAAACAGTAAAAGACATTTTTGAATTATGGCGGAATAATAAATTAAAAAAAGCTGGCGTTGAAGACGCTTGCGAACAGCATAAAATATGAAAATAGCAATAACGGGAGGAAAAGGTGGCGTAGGTAAATCAATGATGGCAACTTCTCTGGCAGTTGAATTTGCCAGAAAAATTAAAACTATGCTAGTGGATGCAGATGCCGAATGTCCTAATGACCACCTTTTGCTTTCCATAAAAAGAAAGAAGTGTACGACTGTTTATCAGCCTATTCCCAAATGGGATTATAAGAAATGTACAAAATGCGGCAAGTGTGCTTCTGTTTGCAAGCAAAATGCCATTGTTTCTGTTAAGGGGAAATATCCCGCTTTTGTAAAAGATATTTGTATTGGTTGTAAGGCTTGTATTGTTGCGTGTCCAGCCGGTGCAATAACAGAAACCAAAAAAGAAATTGGCACAATTTATACGGGGAAGAAATATAATGTCAATTTAGTTTCAAGCGAACTTAAGTTAGGGGAACTTGCTTCTGGCGAAGTAGTAGCTGAAGTGAGGAAATATTCTGATAAGATTAAGAAAAAGATAAAAGCTGATATAATGATTATAGATTCTTCGCCAGGAATCGGATGCCCGGTAATTGCTTCGTTGGTCGGCACCGATTATATAGTTGCTGTAACTGAGCCGACGCCTTCTGCCCTTTTTGATTTAAAAAGGGTTTTATATCTTGCCAAGCATTTTGGAATTAAGCACGGAATTGTGATAAACAAATCTGATCTTGCCCAAAATTTTTATAAAGAAATAGAAAAATTTGCAAAAGAAAATAATATCCCGATTTTGGGAAAAATCCCTTACCGAAAAGATTTCATTAAATCAACAATAAAGATGAAACCCGTAATCAAAATAAACCCAAGTTATCAGGGATTGTTTCAAAAAATCATCAATCAAATCAAATTAGCAATAAAATGAAGGAAAAAGTTGCTATTATCTCAATACTGGCGAATGTAATTTTGGCGGGAGGCAAAATAGCTGTCGGTGTATTTTCGGGTTCTGCCGCTATTTTGGCAGAAGGGGTTCATTCTTTTATGGATATTTTTTCCTCGGCTGTTGGCTATATTGGAATCAGAATTTCTAAAAAACCCAGTGACCAAAAACATCCCTACGGCCATTATAAATTTGAGGTTTTAGCTGGCACAATTATTACTATAATCCTCTTAGCGACGGGTGTGGGAATTATTTACGAGGCTTATCAAAGTTTTCTTGACCCTGAAAAAGTTAAGATTGGCTATTTAGCTTTCGGGATAATGATATTTTCAGCAGCTGCCAATGAAATAATGGCCAGATTAAAAATTCATTATGGCAAAAAAGAGAACTCCATCAGTTTACTTTCAGACGGATTTCATTCAAGAGTTGATGTCTATGCTTCACTTGCTGTTTTTGCTGGTTTATTTCTGACAAAATACTGGATTTATACTGATTCCTTGTTAGCTTTTTTAATTGGCGCTTATATCATTAAAAAATCTTTTTCTTTGGGCAAAGAAGCAGTTGATTCTCTGCTTGATGTTTCTGCCGGTGAAGAAATTGAAGAAAAGATAAAAACAATCGCTAAAACGCAAAATATTGAAATTTCCTCTTTAAAGACCCAGAAAAAAGGTTTGGCTGTCACTGCTAATTTGGAAATAGAACTCCCAAACAATTTAAAGGTGGAAGAGGCGACTAAAATTTCCAAGAGTTTAAGAGAGGAGCTTGTAAAAGAAATAGAAAGTCTTCAGTATGTTGCTATTCAAATCACAAGCCACGAAGTGGAAACTGGATTTTATAAGCTCGAATTTGGCAGAGGTTTTGGGTGGCAGAGAAAAGGTAAATTTAGAGGTGAAGTTGAAGAAGCAAGGGGAGGGGGGCCGGGCGGCTATTGCGCCTGCCCAAAATGCGGTTATAAAATTCCTCACGAGCGTGGCGTCCCTTGTTCGACGCTCGAGTGTCCAAAATGTAAAACTAACTTAGTTAGAGAATAATATGGCAAGACCAATAAAACCAAGAAGAGTATTATTTGATCCAGATGTGGTCTATTTCAAACCAAGAGCAGTGCCTTTATCTGTGTTGGAAGAGGTTGATTTAAGCATAGATGAACTGGAGGCGCTGCGACTTTGCGATTTGAAAGACTTGGAGCAAAAAGAGGCAGCAAAGAAAATGAAAGTTTCCCAAAGCACCCTTCAGCGAATTTTAACTTCGGCTCGGAAGAAAGTCGCCAAAGCTTTAACCGAAGGTAAGGCAATTAAAATAAGAAAAAAGCAATAAATATTAATTGGTCCGTTTGAGCGACCGAAAGAGTTAGCATACTTGCACTTAGTAAAAGCGACGACCTAGACGTTTTTATTAATAAAAGATCCCTGTTTAACAAGGGACCTTTTACTTTTGGAGAAAATAAAATTAGCGAACTTTATTCACCTCTTGAGTTGCTTGGTTTATAAGTTGAGCTCCTTCTGCAATAAGATTAGCGGCTAGTTGGATTTTATCGGCATCAAGATTATCAATTCCTGAACGGAAAATAGGCATCGCTTCGGCATATTTGGATAATCCGGAGAGGAAAAAATCGTGAGTTGATTTAAATTTATCAGGAGGATCAAGCTCTTGAGCAGACTCAAAAAATCGGTTGACGCTTGGCTTCAACAGCTTTAACAGCTTTATGTCGCCAAAGAGGTGATTTTTTGGTAGAATTATAAAATACAAACATGTCATATATATTAAGAAAAATTCAAGATAGCGATTCAAAGAATATAACCTGTGGAATAATGCGTAAACTAACTACGGTAGAAGATTTTAAAGGAATGGACTTTGCTTATGTTACGATTACAGACTCCACTAAAGAACATTATCATAAAGAACTTACCGAGGTTTATTATGTATTAAAAGGCTCTATAGCTGTTGAAATTGATGGGAAGATAGAGAATTTAGAAAGAGGTTCTCTAATAATGATTTATCCCAACACAAACCATAAAGCTTGGAAAACAAGCAAAGAAGATGCAGAAATTTTAGTAGTATGCTGTCCTCCCTGGAGTGAGGAAGATGAAATATTAGTTTAGTATTATGAAAATATATTTCGTGACTCAATTAATATAAAACTTGTTTAAACCAAGCATTGATAACTTTAAAAAAGTCGAAAAATTAATTGAGAAATATAATTATGAAAAAAAAGACCCTTTTGATTATCTTTATAGTTTTAATAATTGCTATATTTGTATTTCTTTATCTGGGTGAAAAAAGAGAAGATTCTCTCTCTTTAAATCTAAAAGATATTTCTAAAACCATTACAAATGAAATCTGTCTAGAAGTCTCTCGTCCTGATAATACTTATTACTGTTTGGCAGTGGCTAATCAAGATACAAGTTTTTGTGAAAAATTAAAGATGTTATCGGAAAAGAATCTTTGTAGAGCTATGGCTTCGAGAGATGTATCTTACTGCCGGGAAATTCAAGATTTAGAGCCAAAACAAATCTGTTATTACGAACTCAGCTTCCTCGAAGAAGAATTTGATTACTGTGAAGAAATGGAAGATCCGAGCCAATGCTATTTTGCCTTTGTTTATAGAATGCATTGGGAGTCGAGAGCTGATGAAATAAAAGATGAATACTGTGATAAAATAAGTGACGAAACTCCGCGAGGATTAATTTTTGAAAAATGCTGTTTAGCTTTTAAAGAGCAAGATATATCTTTGTGCCAAGAAAATAAATACTGTCTTTCCTTTTTTGAGCAACCTTTATCTTTTTGTGACACTGATTTTAATGTTCCAGAAGGAAATACAATAAGCAAAAATGAATGTTTGCTGCACAGAGCTTTGAGCGAAAAAGATCCTTCAATATGTGAAAAGATTGAAAGTGGTGAGCCAAGAGATATGTGTTACGCTGACATGTCAACTCATATTTATCATGATCTTTCTTTTTGCGACAAAATTGAAAACGAGATGATCCGGGATATGTGTTATACAGAGCACGCTATTTATCTTTCAGAACAATAATAACAACTTTACCTAGACAGTCGAGAATCTGTTCGGACTTAACATTAATGATCTTAATGATGAGGTTTGTTTATGTCAGGATTTAACAACTTTAAATCGCCAATGAGGCGGTTTTTTGGTAGAATGAGCATAGAAAGGCTATTAAATTATTAACATATTAAAAAAATATGGAAAACAAAAAACAATTTACAACAGAAGAAGTTAAAAAAATTGGCGAAGAACTGAACATTGATTGGACTAAATTTGATGTAGAGCAATTCAAAATGGGTATGGATGTAGAATTGGAGCATGGGTTGCGAGATCCAAATACTAATGTTACAAATGACGATTCTCTTGTGACAGGGAAAATTACCCTTGCCCACTTAAATGAATTTTCAGATTATTACACAAGACTTAAGAAAATGGAAAAAGAAGCAGATGGTTTCTGGAGTAAATAAAAAATTATTCTAATTATGGAAAAATCAGCAAAAAATAAAAGATTTTTTCCTCAAACAGCTGGTAGTTTAATAACTACGCAGGTTCCTTTAGTCTCGAGAGAAAGAACAATTGAAGAGGTTCAGAATCTTCTTTTTAAAAAAATGAAAGGTTTTGAAACTGTCAACTATATTTATGTGGTTGATGAAAAAAGGAAACTAATCGGTGTTTTTTCAATAAAAGAAGTTTTTCGAAAACCTAAAAATTTAAAAGTCAGTGATATAATGAAGAAGGAAATAATAAAATGTCGAGTTTCAACTGACCAAGAGAGAGTGGCTATTTTAGCCCTAAAAAACAACTTAAAAGCAATTCCAGTGATTGATAAAGAGAACAAATTTTTAGGAGTAATAGCCTCTGATACTATTTTAAATGTTTTGCATCAGGAAAATGTTGAGGATATTTTACTTGCTGGTGGTATCAGTAAATTAGACAATTCATTCAGAGCCTTAACAACGGCCGAGGCAGGTACTTTAGTAAAAGTTCGTCTTCCTTGGCTTTTATTAGGACTTTTGGGAGGTGTTTTTGTTGCTCAGATTATTGGTTTTTTTGAAGAGACATTAAAAAGTCAAATTCTTTTAGCTCTTTTTATTCCAGTAATCGTTTATATGTCAGGCGCTGTTGCCACCCAAACCCAGACTTTAATAATTAGGGGAATTGCTATTAATTCAAAACTTGATCTGAAAAAATATTTCTTAAGAGAAATTAAAATCGGTAGTTTGCTTGCTTTAATTTTGGGAGGAGTTTTGACTATAATTTCTTTTCTCTGGTGGCAAGAATCTTCTCTAGCAATTATCCTTGGATTGTCTTTGTTTCTTGGAATTTCTCTTTCAGTTATTGTGGCAACGTTGATTCCATTAATTTTGCAAAAATTTAAAAAAGATCCAGCTTTTGGCTCAGGTCCTTTTGCCACCATCATCACGGACATCTTAAGTATCACTGCTTATTTTTTAATTGCTAATCTTTTGTTTAAAATTTTATAAAAAGTAGGATTTATTGAAGCCTGGCTTCAACCGTCTGCCAGGGTCAAACCCTGGTTTGCTTATTTTTATACTTTATTGACTTTTTACGTAAAATATGTTATTACTAGAAATAGTTCTTTTATTTTTATAAAAATAGATTAGATATCGAAAGGAGATAGAAATGGATAGGAATAGAAAGAGTCAGTTTTTAGATGTAAAATTTCCAGATGATTTCTTTTGGGGAACTGCAACGGCTTCTCATCAAATTGAAGGAAATAATACTAATAATGATTGGTGGGATGGAGAAAAGAAAGGATTGCCTAGATCAGGTCAAGCATGTGATTCTTACAATCGATACGAAGAAGATTTTAACTTAGCAAAAAAAATGCATAATAATGCTCATCGTTTTTCCATCGAATGGTCTAGAATTGAACCGAAAGAGGGGAAGTTTGACGAAAAAGAGATAGAGCATTATCGTAAGATTGTATATGCTCTTCGTCTTCGAGGATTGGAACCGTTTGTGACATTGCATCATTTTACAATCCCAATATGGCTAGCCAAGAAAGGCGGTTGGACAAACAAGAATATATCAAGATATTTCGAAAGATACGTTAAATTTGTTGCTGAAAGAATTGGCAAAGATGTTAAATTTTGGGCAACAATAAATGAGCCGAACGTGGTAACTTCTATAGGTTATATTGCAGGTTTCTGGCCACCTTTTCGGAAAAAAGACTTTTCGGGATGTATTCTGTCTTTGTTAAACATGATTAAAGCGCATAAGCATGCTTATAAAGTGTTGCATAAATACAATTCTCACGCACAGGTTGGTATAGATATGCATATTGCTTATTATGAACCGGGAAGTAAAATGTTTGGTTTCGGAAGTTCAGTTCTTGCTGATATCGCCAAGTATTACTCGCATTATTGGTTTTTGGATAAAATCAAAGAATTTCAAGATTTTCTCGGAATAAATTATTATCGGCATTTTCAAGTTTCTATAATGGGAATACATGAAGGGAGAGGAAAAATAAGTGATTTCGAATGGGAGATTTACCCGCGAGGTATTTACAAGATAGCGAAAGAAGCATTTCAGAGATATAGAAAACCGATATATATTCTTGAAAATGGCATTGCCGACGCTGACGATGACCAGCGACCTGATTTTATCAAATCTCATTTAATGTGGTTGCAAAGAGCGATTTCAGAAGGAGTTGACATTAAAGGTTATTTCCACTGGTCACTTCTTGATAATTATGAGTGGGCAGAAGGATTTACTAAAAGATTTGGATTGGTAGAAGTGGATTTTAATTCCTTCAAGCGTACGGTTAGGCATAGTGGAAAGGTTTATGCGAAGATTTGCAAAAACAATGGTTTTAATTCCAAAAAAACTATTGAAGCGGATTGATGTTGTCAGTCCGCTTTTATTTTAATCAATAAAGGTTAGACGCAAATTGGTGAAAACTTAAGTTTGTACCAAGGTTAAACCCTGGTTTGTTTTTATCTTGACAATCGGTTGAAAAAGTATTATAAAAAGATATATTGTTCTTTGGAAAATTAAATAAACAATAATTTCTGATATTTTTAAGTAATGAATAAAAAAAAGGAGGTAGACGATATAATGAACGTTTTAGAAATACCACAAGTTCTTTTTCAAGAGTTTTCTCAAAAACTAGGGCAAGGTGAGGAGAAAAAAGTTGACACGGACGGACTAAACTATTCAGTCAGAGAATTAAATCCAGAAGCTGTCGGATTTTCTGGTGCGATAGGATTTTGTGAAGATGAAGATGCTTCTCTTAATGGACATTCTTTTACATTTGCATTATGGGAAATAGTGCCTCGAGGAGAAGATGACATTGTAGAGCCAAAACCAGTTCTTAAAATTACAGCTGGTCCAGAGAGTGCAGGTACGTGGATGCATGGGATGGGTTCTCGGATAAAAGAAATGTGTAGGGCGGATTTTTCTTCCTACAGTATTAATCTTAGAAGTCTTAGTTCGCGACTTATTCCAATAATACTTCAACGTGCCTCAGAAATGGCATTCGTAGCTCGATATAAAGAATTCTGGGAGAAGGATTACCATCCAGAAAGAGATTATACCAAGTCTCCCAAGTGACAGTCGTATTAAAACCGTCTGATTAACTATTAAATAAATAGTTATGAGGACGGTTTTTGTTTAATAAATTTTATTAAACAGATTTTAATAATCTCGGCTAGATCGTTTTTATCTGGGGGTCCTGAGAAAATTGGTTGAAGCCAAGCTTCAACCGACTGCCAGGGTCAAGCCCTGGTACGATCATATTCAGAAATGTCGCCAGAGAGGCGGTTTTTTGGTAGAATAAAACTATGGAAGAAAAGATTAAAAAATAAAGGCCGATTTTTTAACAAATTTTTTAAAAGTGCGTTTAAAACTCGTTATATTTAATTCTTTTTACGGCACTTAAAAATAAATATTTAAATAATACTTAGTAATCAATAATATAATGTCAAAAGATATCAATATAAAGTTTTCATGCTTAAAAGAAAAATGTAAAAAGTCTTGTTGTGGTCAATTCAAAGGTTTCCAGAATAAGCTTGTTTCTGTATTCGGGCTTGGCTTTTCAGAAATTCCACTGACAAAAGAGAATGTAGAATTTATAAAAAAGATTAATCAAGAAGAGAAAATTTATTTTAAAAAAGAAATAGATCTGTGGTTTATTAAATTAAACAGAGATACGTCATGCCCTTTTTTCCATAAGGGATTATGTTCCATACAAGAATCTAAACCCCCGATTTGTAAAGCGTATCCTTTCTATTTAGATCCTTGTGCGGGACTTTCAATTGACAAATCTTGTCCAGGAGTAAAAAAATGTTCCAGATGCAACCAAAATTTTGATGAAGAATTTCAAGCATTAAAAGAAGCATATAGAATACATTTTTCTTATCTTGATTAAGTATCTGATCGTGTCGTAAAAAGAACTCTTTAACAGAGTCGGTTGATATCCAACCTCAACCGATGAAGATTTGACTCTATGCCAGGGTCAAGCTCTGGTACGATCATATTCAGAAATGTCGCCAGAGAGGCGGTTTTTTGGTAAAATAACAATATGATAATAAATGACAGATTGTATGGCAGGGCAGAAATCAAAGAACCAGTTTTGTTGGAGTTACTAAAATCTCCATCAGTTTTGAGGTTAAAAAAGATTTCTCAATACGGAGTCCCAGATAAATATTTTCACTATAAAAACTATAGCAGACATGAGCATAGTGTTGGGGTAATGCTTCTTTTACGAAAATTCGGAGCAACCTTAGAAGAACAGATTGCTGGTCTCCTACATGATGTTTCGGTTTTAACTTTTTCTCATGTAACTGATTGGATTTTTGCTAATGGCAAGGAAGGTGTTGAAGATTATCACGATTCAATCCATAAAAGCTTTGTTAGAAAAACAGAAATACCAAAAATCTTAAAGAAATATGATTTTGCGTTAGATAGAATTTTAGACGAACATAATTTTACCTTACTTGAAATGAGCGCTCCTGATTTATGCGCAGATAGGGTTGATTATACTTTAAGGGAATTCAAAGACGAGTTTAATCCAAAGATAGTCAAGAGTTGCATTAGGGGATTGGTAAATTATAATGGTGAAATGGTTTTTTCCAATAAAAAACCCGCTCTTGATTTTGCCATTAACTATTTAAAGCTTCAGACACAGCATTGGGGCGGATATCAGGCAATGATGAGATATTATCTCTTTTCCGAAGCTCTCAAAATTGCCTTAGACGAAAAGATTTTATCGGAAAAAGATTTCTATAAAGACGAGCCCTTTGTGTTAAATAAAGTTGAGAAAATCCAAAATAAAAGAATAAAAGAAATATTGACGATATTAAAGAAGAAAGACCCGAAAGATATTAGAGATGATTTGGGTCAGAAAATAGTAAAAAAGTTCAGATACGTTGATCCGAAAGTAATATCAGATGGGCAATTGTTAAGATTAAGTAAAATAATCCCTAAATTTCAGGGGATAATTGATGAGCATAGAGAGATAAATAAGAGAGGATTGATTGTTTAAACTCTTATCGGGCAGGTTATAACATCCCTCTTTCACTAAAGTTTCAGATGGGCAAAGCGTCCCATAGCTACAGCATTCTTTTCTTTAGCTATTGACTTTTTTATAATATATTATATAATACGAACGGTACTTTAAATAAAGAAATCTAAAAATTAAATTAATATTTAATATATTGGAGAAAGGAGAAGAAAGATGGACAAGATACAAATTACTCTCTACGGAATAAAAGTCGTAGGGTTAACCCTGATGTTGGTAGCGGCTTTCCTATTAATTATAAGCAAGAATACGACAGAAAGAGTAGAAGTCCTAATATATAGTATTCTTACAATCTTTTTCGTAGGACTGATAGGATGGGACATATTCTACCCTGCTGAATGCAACATATTTGAGTCATTGATAATGCTGATTTCAGGATTATCAGTATTCTTGTTAACATGTTATAGAGAAAGAAATTAAAAAATTTTTAGAATATAATAAAAAAGTCTTAGGATGTTTCTTGAGGCTTTTTTACTATTTTAAAATAGGTTCTAATATCGTCCCATACTCGCAGCCATCCTTCGCCAAGTCGGTTGAGGTTTAATCTCAACTGATAAAATCTGTCGAGGTTTGCCTCGACAAACTGAAAAAGTCGTCAATAAAGTGATTTTTTGGTAAAATGGAGAAAGGTAATTAATAAAATATGTCGAAAATCACAATAAATTAAAGTCTACTATGTCGAACAAAATTTTAATTTACATAACAGTTGCATTAATTATAGTTTTAGGAGTTGTTGCGGGAACCTATTTCGTAAAAGAGAACAAACTTCCTGACAACGAATTGGAAAAAGAAGAAACTATAATTCCGAGCAATGGATTAGAGGATAACAAAAGTGGCTTTTCTGGTAATGAAACTGGACCGGAGGCCCAAGAAGAAGAAAATCTTTTAGTGAAAGACGATTTTTCTATTAAAGTGCCTGAAGGATGGAGGGAGACGACAGCTCTCCAAGGAATTTCGGCTATGATAATTAACGTCAACGAAGAAATAACTGATCCTAACGTTAAGAAAATCAATTTTAGGAGCTATTTTTCCGTAAGCTACGACTCTCTCCAGGAACGTGGCATGGAAGAATATGTTGAATATACTAAGAATAGCTTGAGTCAAGTTATTCCCGGGATTGTTTTTACCCATCAGGAGGCACAGGCAATAGAGGCTGAGATTACCCAGCAGGGAGTTGATTTTAAAGTTCTAATAGTTTTTGTAAAAGGGGTGGAAGAAGAAGATGTTTGGGTAATTTCTTTTAATACAGTAAAGGGAAACTGGGACGGATACAAAGATTTGTTTTATGAGATAGCAGAGAGTTTTAAGGTGAAGATATAAAAACTTTGTAAGTTTCTTGAAAAGTCTATCGAGGTCAAGTATTAATAACTTTAAATAAAGTTCGTTTATGTCCTGATACTGATTTTTATCTCGACAAAATGAAAGTTTTTTAATAAAATGAGAATATCAAGGTTAAATATTAAACAATATTCAAAGTTATGGATAACAAAACTTTAAAAAGTTTAAGAGAAGACTTGGTAGGAGAGCTCGAAGCTATTAATCAATATCAAGAACATATAGACGAGCTTGATGATGAAGAGATTAAGAAGGTTTTAAGCCATATAATGGATGATGAGAAAGAACATGTTGCTGAACTGACAAAAGTTATTAGGAAGTTAGATGGAACCCAAGAAGAAAAGTTCCAAAAAGAAGAGCTTTGAGGGAAAGAGTGACGACAAAGAGGCAAAGAGAATTATTTTTAAGACTTCACGATTCAAAATGAATAATAATGTTTTTTGGAATAATAGAAAAATTCTTCCTTCAATTACCACAATAGACAAATCACTTTGGAGAAATAAGATAGAGGAGTTAAGAAAGCTTAAATTCAAAGAAGTATTTCTTTTTTTGAGCTCTTTAGGCAAAGAGGATAGAAAGGAACTTTATAAGTTGTTAAAACAAACCAATATTGAAAGAATTCCGTTTGTTCATTTAAAGTCAGATATGGAGTTATGGGAATTAGATTATTTGGTGGAAAATTACAAAACAGAAATTTTTAATATTCATACTCAAAGAGAACATCCTCTTTTGCATGATTACAGCAAATATAAAGACATCATCTACATTGAAAACACCATTTCACCTTTAGACGAAAGAGAGATAAAGGATTTTGCCGGAATTTGCTTAGATCTGTCTCATTTGGAAGGAAGCAGAGTAATGAGAAAAGATGTATATGAAAATGACATAAAGCTCATTAAGAAGTATCCTATTGGGTGCAACCACATTTCTGCTATTGATGAATCCTCATTTTTAAGCGAAGATGCTAATCCTGTATATGATGATCATTTTATAAGTGATTTGTCAGAGTTGGATTATTTAAAAAAATATCCTAAAGAATATTTTTCTCATTTCATTGCAATTGAACTTGAAAATAGTATTGAAGAGCAATTAAAGGTGAAAGAGTATATTATTAATTTATTAAAAGATTTTTAAAAGAAAGGTCAAAAAATTAATAGAAAATAGAAAAATGGGCATAGGATGGGC
>Ga0265595_1001160_pt1 | contig 21285 bp, 22 predicted proteins | sample saktaG_15_FD_190148 | JGI IMG/M metagenome (GOLD analysis project Ga0265595, IMG submission 190148) | Saline water microbial communities from Sakinaw Lake, British Columbia, Canada - sak_2013_06_06_50m | ecosystem: Environmental > Aquatic > Non-marine Saline and Alkaline > Saline ... | reverse complement strand
GGTCTGTAAAACCAATGACATGATAAGCTTGCTCACCTTCCCTTATTCCTTTCTATCTCTGTTTGCATGACTATATCTATAATTTTATTATATTTGTAGTCAATATACAATGACTGTATCGGGGTGTCCTCTGTTGTGAAAAATGTTTTTAAAAGAAAAGTGCTACTCGATAAGATTGATATTCTGGACTTTCAGTGTATTATTCAGCAATTCTATTTCAATGAGCAGGAAATGCTCTTTCTTTCTACTCCAGTTTATTAAGCGAGGATGAGTGATCTCCTTCATATAATGATGGGTATTATCCAGGGAAAAGTAATCGATTACAAGATCAAGCTCAGGAAACTTTTGCAGCATTTCTTTGCTGAGATAATCACCTAAGTAATTTATTGCGATGATGTAATCGATACCGAATTTTTTAAACACTGAACAAAGCTCTTTTATCCTATCAAATATGTCGATCTGGACAATGAGCTCTTGAGAAAATTTCTTATAAAGATGAGGAAAATCCGGTGTTGTGATGCTGATGAATACTACCGAATGTGTATCCAGCATTACAGGTTTGTATGGTATGAGATCATAAAAAAGCGAATCTGTGCTTTGGATATTTGAAGCGAGCACTTTTTGAGTTGAATTCAATGATTTCTCAGAAAAAATTGAAGGATTGAAAAAGCATATTTGCTGTTCATTTTGTTCTAAAAACGGGAAAGGAGAGACAATAAAGAAGTTATTGTATTTCTGTGATAAAGAATCGGTTAGTTCTGTGCCTTTAAACAGAACAGAATCTTCAGGAGAAAAATTATTGCATAGGATCGTAAGTTGTTCTGCGTAAACTAAAGAAGAAAAAACGAATAAAATAACAATCAAACTGAAAGAGAAAAACCATTTCATAATAATATTTAGTCCCATGAACCGCGTAAAATAATAAGTCTGAGGAATTGCAAAACAGGCACAAGAGTGGAAGCAACGTAGGTAAGTGCTGCTGCATTGAGCACTTTTTTTACACCTGTCATTTCTACATCAGATATCAAATGTAACCTTTGCATAATACATTTTGTGACCATCAATGACTTTGTTTTTGATCACGCATGCATGATAGGTTACTGCTTTTATTTCGTTTTTGATGTCATCTTTTTTAAATTGAGAATACCTGCATTTGATCGAGAGAGAAGTATCAGATATAAAGGCAGCTTTACATTTATAGAAATAGTAATAATTTTGATTGATATTATACAAGACCTCGCGTAAAAAATCAATGTAATTTACCTCTATATTGTCGGTTGTGAAGGATAACTCAAGTGTGTCTCCACCCTTTGGATTTATTTCTTTATCAAATATGATATCTGAGAGCGAGACTACACTGTTTCTAAAAAGTTCAGCAATGGTTTTGCCATAGAATTCAACTGCGAGATCTGCAGTATGATCAATAATTTTGTAGTTCATCTAACCTTTTAAGACGCCGAGAGGTCTTGTGCGAACAATTTTCCTTGCCAGACCTGCCATCTCAACTGCTTCAACTACATCCGATACATTTTTATAAGTGTGAGGTGATTCTTCGACAAGAGTATTTTTTTTAACGGACCACACGACAATCCCCTGCTTTTGCAACTCACTCTTTACTTGTTGAAATGAGAATGTACGTTTTGCCTTGCTTCTGCTCATCACACGTCCGGCACCATGACAGCAAGACCCGAAACTCTCTTCCATCGCTTTGTCAGTACCGATCAAGAGGAAAGAATGAGTGCCCATATCACCCGGGATAATTACCGGCTGCCCGATTTCTTTATATTCGTCAGAAAGTTCATCACGTCCAGGACCAAAAGAGCGAGTTGCACCCTTTCTGTGAACGCACAGCATCATCTCTTTGCCATTGACTTTGTGCTTTTCAACCTTTGCAATATTATGGCACACATCATATATGAGCTGAAAACCGAGTCGTTCATCAGAAATTGAAAGGGTTTTAATGAGTGCTTTTTTTGCAAGCGTCATCAGAACCTGTCTGTTCGCCCATGCATAATTTGCAGCACAGCACATTGCCTGGTAATATTTCTTTCCAAGGTTTGATTTAAACTGCGAACAGGCAAGCTGTTTGTCTGGAATTTTGTATGGTAAGGTGGATAAATCTTTCACCATTTGATGAAGAAAATCATCACAAACCTGATAACCGAATCCGCGAGAGCCACTGTGCACCATGATGATAACCTGTTCTTTTCCCAGTGATAATTTGTGTGCAAGCTGCTCATCATATATCTTATCAATAATACCGATCTCAAGAAAATGATTTCCGGAACCCAGTGTGCCAACTTGGTCGAGTCCGCGCTGACGGGCACGATCACTGATCGTATCAGGATTTGCATCTTTCATACATCCATAATTTTCGATATGCTCGAGATCACTTTCCTCGCCAAAACCTCGCCCGATTGCCCATTTCGCTCCATTGAGCATTACCTCGGTTTCTTCCTGATAGTTGAGCTTTTTTATTGCACCGCTCGAACCGAGCCCACTTGGGACGAATTTATAGAATCCTTCTACAATTTTTGGAATAAAGTCTTTGATATCATTATGTGATAGATTTGTTCTGCAAAATCTTACCCCACAATTAATATCATACCCGACACCGCCAGGAGAGATAATTCCGTCATCAACATCAAAAGCTGCAACTCCGCCGATAGGAAATCCGTAGCCATAATGAATATCGGGCATTGCCATTGCATATTTTTGAATTCCAGGGAGATGTGCAACATTGAGAAGCTGGGAAAGTGCATTATCTTTGAAAATTTGAGGAAGCATCTTCTCGGTTGCATAGAATCTCGCAGGAACTGTCATCTCTCCGGATCGTGGAATTTCCCAGATAGCATCTGAAATTTTATGTATTGGATGTCCGTTAAATTGCATTGTTACTAATTCTCAAATGACTGTATTGGTTTCTTTACAACCGATTCAAGAGCTTGTCTGAGGGTATCAATATTTACGTGAGTGTTGATGCAAGGTCCGTTAGGACGCAGGTTGAAAACGCCCAGTGTCATAATAGGATAAGCATCCCGAATTCCTGAAACCAGGTCTCGATAACAGGCAACTGCAACGATCACTTTCGGTTTTTTATCTATGACTATCCTACGTGCTAAAGTACCTCCGGTTGCGATCGAGACATTAACACCATACTCATCGCAGAGTTCAAGCACTTTCCCAATATCGCAACGCATGCACCTTTTACAGTTTGAGGGATTTACCGTTATTCTGACAGTGCATGATGTGTCCTGCAAACAATGAGGTAGGAGCACGAGTGTGTCTTTGGAATCGAACTTCTTCCGCAGAGAACGAATAAATGTATCATTAACCCGCACGAAGGATTCTCCAATCCGCTCTTCAGGAATTCCTATGAGAGAAGCAAAAATAATACATACTGGATACATTATACGGATGAACATATGTGCTGCAAACCTAGCGATGATGAAATTTCTCTCAAAAATTGCAGTTAGTAGTACGAGTATCGAGCCGATGATGAGGATGAAGAAGAAAATCCTTAAGCCGGAAAGAAGTACAAAAGGTAGTGCTTCATTAATTTCGTGCAATCGCGGGGAGATGAAATACCATAGCGCAGTTACCCCTACCATCAGCAGAATAAGACTAATGGTTGAAAGCCAGAGGAAAAGCGCTTTACCGACTGGTTTAGGGTTGGTCTTCGAATTTTTCATTGAGTATATCAGTTCCCAGACTGTATGCGTAGGCGGACATTGCAGGTTTTCCCTGAGGTTTTATTTCTCTCACAAGAAGTAGTCTATATCCTGTGGACACAAGAAATCCTTCAAGTTTCTCAATTTCTACTATCCTCCCAACGGATGAATGCTCTGTGTAGGTTGGAACTGCTTTCATGATTTTGATCTCTTTTCCCTTAAGATAACTGAATGCACAGGGGTGCGGAGCGAGTCCACGAATGAGATTATTTATTTCATCAGCAGTTTGATGCCACTTAATTTGACGGGTTTCTCGAGTTATCAAATGCGAATACGTGGCATAATGGTCATTTTGGGGTACAGGTGAATCCTTTCCTTTCTCAATGAGAGAAATCGCTTCCAGTACATCATGTGCACCCTTTTCGCTTAATTTTTTAGACAGTGTACCATAGTTATCATTGGGTTGAACGGTGAGTTTGCTCTGTAGAATGATATCTCCAGCATCCATTTTTTCGTTCATATAAAAAACTGTTGTGCCTGTGACTGAATCTCCATGAAAGAGCGCCCAGTTAATTGGCGAAGGTCCCCTATATTTTGGTAGAAGCGAAGGATGAAGATTGATACATCCATATTTTGGAATATCCAAAATCTTTTTGCGCAAAATTTTCCCATAGGCAGCAGTAACGAGCATATCTGGCTTTAATGCTTGAATTTTATCAAGCGAGGAGGGAGTGTTTACAGAAATTGGTTGATATACTTCCAAGTCATACTCAAGTGCGAGTTCTTTAACTGGAGTGTATGATAACTTTTGTCCTCTTCCCCTTTTCCTATCCGGTTGCGTTATGACTAATTGTGGTCTTCTGTGATCATGTAAAAGTTTTTTGAGCGCGGGAACTGCAAATTCCGGAGTCCCCATAAAGATTATTTTCTCAATCTGTCTCACCCAACATTAACTCCATTTTTGGTTGTTGAAGCCATCTTTTTTAGTTTTCCATGCATTAATTTTCTTCTTATGGAAGAAATTCTATCAACAAAAAGAATTCCATCGAGATGATCATTTTCATGCTGAGCTGTTCTGGCAAACAGCTCTCGTCCGGTGTAGTTTTTCCATTTTCCATGAAGATCCTGCGCTCGGAATTTCACTATCTGTGCCCGTTTGACTTTTTCATATATTTCAGGAATACTAAGACAGCCCTCAAGCATGAACTGTTCTCCCTCATACTCGAGTAATTCAGGATTAATAAACACCATTGTTGTGCGTTTATCTTCATCCTCAATCCAGATAGGATTTATAACAAAAATGCGGAATGAGTGCCCGATCTGAGGTGCTGCAAGTGCAAATTCTTCATTAGCAGCAAGGGTGTCCAAAAGATCCTTAATAACCTGTTTTGCTTTTGGATCATCTGGGGAGATCGGTTCTGCTTTTTTTCGCAGAACCTTATCCCCGAATAAACGAATTTTTTGTATCATTATTGATTTATGAATTTTGTCGCAATTGCACTCTTGGTCACTTCAATTTTTACGTTATCGTCAACTTTGAGTACAACAACATCGCCTTTGATGCTGTAGATAGTGCCGATTATGCCGCCGCTGGTGATGACTTTTTCATTCTTCTGAAGTTCATCACGCATTTTAACCATGTCTTTTTGCTTTTTTTGCTGAGGACGAATGAGCAGGAAGTAGAGAATGACGAACATGATAATAATGGGTAAAAATCCCGTTATACCGCCACCTGTAGCAGCCGGCGGAGGGGCACCAGCTTCCTGTGCATATAATAAAGATGTGAACATGTGTTCTCCTAAAATTATTATTTTCTTTTTAATTATTTGTTAAAAACTTGAAAATGGCTTTGTGCTGTCAAACTATATAAGAATTATTTGAAATTTAGCATACCCCCAAAATTTTTCATATTCATGACACTTTAAGGAAAACTTATTGAATATCATCCGTATAAATAGTAAAAGAAAGAAATAACCATAATAGTTAAAAGCACTGTCACACTGAGGTTCTTTATCACGGCGTAATGGAATGAAGTCGGATCGAAGTGGGACAGACCCTTCGACAAGCTCAGGGTGACAACAGCAAGGGTGGATAAAAATCAACAGTGTGCTATATGTAATTTTCCACAAAAAATTCTCCGCAAACACTTTATTCATGCACTATCCAGAGAATCTTCATCGAATTTTTGTGGGTATCCCTGGTATAAGAATTATTTGAAAAGCGGGAGTTTCTCCATAATTGCCATGATCTCGCGGTTCTTTTTTTGTATTTTTATCAGGGCAACTATCTCATTGCTTCTGGATTTTTTATTCCAGTAATTCTTAAGATTTTCCTCTGAAGTTTTTGGAATGAATCTCTGGCAATCTCCCAATACTTTTGACTCAGCTTTGTAGAATTTACTTAACCGTTTCAGATGCTCTTTGGATTCCTCAAAGATACGAATAATATCTGCAAATAATTCGGATGCCATCTGGCAATTGTAACTATATCTGTCAAAAAGCTGGCAGTTTATCTTGCAAACTCTGTCATATTCATCATCAGAAAGATTTTCATAGAAAACATGATTGCCCAACGCTTCCTGCCATTTCTGGAGTGCCTGATTTCCGAGATAATAACCGTTTATTTCATCGGTGTTTAGCAGTTCCTCAGCCACGTGTAGAGCTGCAATGATCTGCTCCTGAAGATCCTTGATGTCACCAGAATTGCATGGCAATGAAGGGGAATCCTTAAAAATTATTACTGTGGAAGGATTATTTGGGGCAATGGAATAATCAAGTGTTTTATCGCTGAAACTTCGGCAAAAAAGTTCATCACCATTATTTTGATAGCCGGTAATGATTCCCCATTCATCTTTTCCATACAGATTTCTTGCAAGAATAGGAATGCCATTATCAATACTTTTGAAAATGATTTTTTTTATTGATTTCTCTGTTTTATTCTTATGGATTTCCCATTTGAGACCGAGATTGTTGAACAGAAATGATGCACAGTCATACCCTTCAGTGGGATCGAAAATATCCAGAGAAAAATCTTCACGGAACTGCAGACGGTAAGGATATCCGGAAAGGCATAGAAGTACATAATAATCAATATCGATCTCGAAATGATCGAAAATTTTCTTTACTGATGTAAAAAAAGTATTCTCTAGTCCGGTTTTCTTTTCCAGACGTTTTACACTTTCAATGCGAACTGCGTCTTTTTTTATTTCCGGGCTTTTCTCAACCTCGGCAAGATATACACCAAGCTCTCCGGGCCATATCTGGAAGTATTCGTCAGTATCATCTCGTTTTATCTTTATGATGATATTCACGTTTCCCTGATAGCGTAGTTTCAGTTCTGTGAGCTGTTCTTTACTCTCTATAAGTTCACCATTATATTCTATGAGCCAGTCCCCCACCTCGACACCACTTTCGAGGAGTTGGCTATTTTCATAGAAACCAATAATCTGCAAACCTTCAAGCTTTTGATTTATCATAATAAGTTATTAAAATTAATTATATAAATTATATGTTTGTCAAGAAACCTGATAAATTTTATATATAATGGCAGTTAATAACTTTTTTTATTGACACGATTTATTTCACGGGCAACTAAAAAATCTTGCAAAGCTTGTAACATTAATTTTATCGAAGTGTAATAAAAAAAGTAAATATTTCAAGGAAATTATGGAAAAAATTATTCAAATTGATCAGCTAAAGAAAAAAGCAGAGGAAATCCGGTATGATATTATCAAAATGATAGCTGGAGCCGGTTCGGGACATCCCGGAGGTTCGCTTTCCGCTGCAGATATTGGAGCTGTGCTTTTTTTCAATGAAATGAACTATGACGCGAATAATCCAGAATGGAAAGACAGAGACAAATTTATTCTGTCAAAAGGTCATGCTGCTCCCCTGCTCTATGCACTTCTTGCTCATGCTGGATTTTTTGAAAGAAGCGAACTGAAAACTCTTCGAAAATACAAGTCCAGATTGCAGGGACATCCTGCATCCCTCATGCTTCCTGGAGTTGAAGTTTCAACCGGCTCGCTCGGACAGGGACTCTCCATTGCTTCGGGCATTGCATTGGCTGGAAAAATGGATAAGAAAAAATATCGAGTATTTACTTTGCTTGGAGATGGCGAGCTCGATGAAGGACAAGTATGGGAAGCTGCTATGTTCGCAGCACATAAAAAGCTGGAAAATCTTTGTGCAATTGTGGACAGAAACCGCTTGCAAATAGATGGAGACACGGAAAAAGTTATGGCGCTTGAGCCGTTGAAAGCAAAATGGGATGCCTTCGGTTGGCATACTATTCTTATTGATGGTCATAATATTCCTGATATTTTACATGCCTTTGAAGAATTCCACACTATCAAAACCAAGCCCACGGTTATAATCGCTAAAACAGTGAAAGGGAAGGGAGTGTCATTTATGGAAAATCAAGCCGGCTGGCACGGGAAAGCCACTGATCGTGAGCAAACGGAACAGGCACTGAAAGAGATCAAAGCAAGGATTAACGCATGAAAACACAAGATATAAGACCGATACAAGACGGATACGGAAATGCACTGCTCAAACTTGGAGAAACAAATCCGAATGTGCTTGTGCTCGATGCCGATCTTTCGACATCCACGCGAACCAACTGGTTTGCAGAGAAATTTCCGGAACGTTTTATTGATGTAGGCATTGCAGAACAGAATATGGTGGATATCGCTGCAGGACTAAGCCTGGAAGGCAAAATTCCTTTTGTGACAACCTATGGCGTGTTTGTATGTGGGCGCGCGTTTGACCAGCTTCGCAATACAGTTTGTTATTCTCAACTTAATGTAAAAGTAGTCGGTTCTCACGGCGGGATTTCCGTGGGTGCTGACGGCGGCAGCCACCAGGCGATCGAAGATATTGCATTGATGAGGATTCTTCCTCACATGACTGTGGTTGTTCCCTGTGATCATTTCCAGGCACACAAAGCTACTATGAAACTTGCAGAATTAAAAGGACCAGCCTACCTCCGATTAGCAAGAGAAGCGACCGCAGCACTTACTGATGAAGATTCGGACTTTGAGATTGGTAAAGCACAGATAGTTACCGAAGGTGATGATTGTGCAATCTTCTTTGCAGGCACGATCGGCGCTGAAGTAATGAAAGCGGTTAAACTGCTCCATGATAAGAATATTTTCCCAACCATTATAAACATGCATACGATCAAGCCGATTGATAAAGAATGTATTATAAAATATGCCAAAAAATTTGGTAAGTTGATGACTGTTGAAGAGCATTTGCAGGCAGGCGGATTGGGTTCTGCCATTGCGGAAGTGCTTGCAGAAGAATATCCTGCAAAAATGAAAATGCTGGCTATTTATGATAGATTCGGTGAGTCAGGGCAGCCGGATGTGCTGCTCGATGCATTCGGGCTTTCTGCAAGAAAAATTTGTGAGCAGGTCGAGGGGTTTTTAAAAAAGTAACTATCAAGTCTGAACTTCATAATTATAATGTATTGTGGAGAATGAAGTCCAGCCTGAAGAACCTTGCGAACGATTGAAAAATCTTCGCAACGGTTCGTTATTTCTTATTGTTTAGTAAAAAGTGCAGATATTCATCAATCTTTTTATAATTCTCATTGTCCTCAATATTTTCTGGAATTTCTTTAGATATAAAATACCCCTCGAAAATTACCTTTATGATACCATCCGAATCGATAACGACAGTACGAGGAACAGATTTACCCAAAACTTCTTTTAATTGAGGATTGTGTGCATAAAATGGAAATTCAATATCTAATTCATGCTTATGCTGTTCGAGGTACACTAAATTATCCGAGGACAAAGAGAGAAATCTAAATCCATCATTTTCTTTATATTTTTCATACAGTGCATTTATTATCAGGATATACTTTCGTGATGCTGAGCATCCGGATGACCAGACAAAGATCAATATCACGTCATCTGAATTTTCATAGGTTTCATACTTACTTTCTGCAGAATTAAAATAACGAAATGCCGGCATTGTATATCCAACTGCATACTTTTCTATCAAATCGAGTCTTGATATTTCAATAGTATATCCATTCACAGATATCGAATCTACGCTATAAGCTTCCCCATCTAATATGAATGAATCATTGGTTTGAAATACTTCTTTTGCCGAGTTTCCGAACGCATCAAGCGAATCTATATCCGAGATATGTCCATCATTATTAATATCGATATAGAGAATGGTGTTTTCGAGATTGCTGTAATCGAAATGGTTATTGACCAATCCTATGAAATATTCCTTGTCATTGATCTTTAATAAGCCATACCTGAAATCAGCACATCCAAAAAGCATTTTATCGAAATAAAGACCAAACAATTTTATGAGCGAAGGTTGAGAGTTAGTACCTTGTTGTAACGTTGGAATACGTAACTTCACTAAAACCGGATTTTTTATATTTGTTATTCCTTCTGCTTGAATATAATGAATGCTATCATTAAAACTATTGTATACATATATCTCATCATCACCGCTTGACGAGTTCCTCACAACGATCAACTTTTCATTTTTAATAAGTATTTCTGCATAGAGTAATTCATTTTCATGTGGAAAAATGATCGGAAGATTTTCTGGCATTTTTTCTTGTAGATATAAAAATGTGAACGATCGCAATCTTTGATCGATATACAGACAGTCATCAAGTATTCCATAGGATAACTCATAGGAATATAAGGTTGAACTGAGTATAATCAAAGAGAGAAAGATAAGTGTCATATTCTTGATCATTGATAGATTTCTATTAGTCATTTGATTAGTCAAAAATATAAATAGCCGTTTTCTTATATTCTACTTCTCCTGTATCCAGATAGATTTTCCCCATTAAACGACGGTTATTTTTCAAATCGAAATCTGCCTGGAATTCTATTTTAAATCTTGTACTATATGTGTTTGTTGCATTATCTTTATCCTTACTCTTTCGACGAGATAATTTGACATTATTCAAATTCATATAAATCGAATCTGAAACGGAAGATACTTTATCAACTACCTCCTGTATTGATATTACACTCTCAATTGGATCGACATGTGTGATTTTTGTTTGAAGATATTTCAATTTAGGTTGTTCAAATTTTTCTGATACATAGCTGTCTTTCAGTCGAGTTTTTGCCCAATCGACTTCATAATAATAGTCTACAATAAAGGTAAAAGGTTCGTTAATTCCGACTTTGTCCCAAAAATCGTATCGCACATTGTAAACAAAAATATGCTTATCGAAGTATTCTTTAGTAATATTATTTTGCTTTAGCCAAAGCTTTTCCCAATTTTTTAGTAATTTTAAAGTCATATTAGGCAAGTATGTTGGAATTTCACGATTATTGTATTTTATAAGGAAATATGGTGTGCGAATTGTATAACATTTATAATATTGATCTGCCTGCTTTTCAATCTTTCCAATATCTACCAAGAGTGACCTATTTGATGTGACCAAAAATACAGATGAACTGCTGTTCGGATTTTGAAATACGACTTTATGATTTTTGGCAGGTACTGCGAGTTGTTTGTTTTCCAACACCCATTTTTTCTTTGAGAATCTATTTTTTATAAACGAATTCTTTATTGCTTCCTTATACGTGCAATTAATACTGGCATTGAAGTGTGTATTACATATTTCATCACAAGTTTTTATTTCTGTAATGATGGGTGGATTTTGATCCCAAATAAAGCTTATTTTCTTATCTGAAATTGAGGACAATTTTAATTTTTGAGGTTTCGGTGGTGTGATTTCCAGCAATGGTTTTAACTCTTGAGATTCTGGGGTAAATATCTCCTCCACTTCTATTTGAGATTCCAAGTTTGAAGTTATCAAAATGGATAATAAAAAGTAAATTGTCAGCAACTTAAATATTATATTCATTACAGTGATTTACGATCCTTACAAATTATTATCGCGTCTTTTTGCAAATAAGGATTCATGTTAAACTAAGAGTATCATCATTTTATCATAAAACCATACATTTCTTCACTATTGCTACTTCCCCATCGCATTCAAGTTTGAAGAAATAAACACCTGGACTTACTTTTGTGCCATTCTCATCACAGCCATTCCATGAAACTGTATGCTCACCTTTGGAATATTTTTCATTGGTGAGAGTTTTGATCTTTTGTCCTTTTAAATTGTATAAATCCATCATTACATGTTGATTTTTTGAAATTGAGAAGGAAATATTCGTTGAGGATTTGAAGGGATTTGGTGTACTAATGAGAGTTAGATTTTCAGAAGACATGGTTGGATCATCCGTTCCTGCTGGTATATATTCAATATCTACGGAAAGCGGAAGATTATTATAGGTGGATAAATATCCTGTTACTTCATAGTCTCCATAAGCGATTAAATTTCCATAATAATTTGTCATATTCCATGAGTAAGTTGCTTCAAACGATTCTTCGTAGTTCAAGTACCTATCAAAGGGTATCGTATAAAAGGCAAGACCCCAAGACCATAGCCATACACCTATTGTATCCCTCATCACATAAAAATCAAATTCTTGTGTTGAAGGGAAATATAATAAAATCGGTGAAGATTTGTAATTCGTTACTCTGTAACACATATCCACCGAATCTCCAGGCACATAGGTAAATTTATCCGTAGCCATGTAGTACTTTACGCTATCAATGACAACAGAATATTCGTTCTCATATTCTGCATGTAATAAGATTGGTATTAATACCAAAATAAGAATTAATGTTTTTTTCATAAGATACTCCTTTGCATCATTTAAATTATGGATAAACTTATACTTAAAACAAAATAATTTATCGCAATATGACACATTTCTTCACATCTGCCACTTCTCCATCCAGAGTCATTTTATAGAAATAAACACCGGGACCTACTTGTGTATCATTCTCATCACGACCGTTCCACAAAATCGTATGATCACCTTTGTCATATTTTTGATTAGTAAGTGTTTGAACTTTTTGCCCTTTGAGATTATATACGGTTATCATCACCTTGCTGTTATGAGGAATTGAAAAAGAGATCGTTGTCTGATGTTGAGAAGGATTGGGATAATTTTTTTCAAGAGTCGAAAGCTGAGAGTTAATATCCGGTTCATCGATTCCATACTCGATAATCTCATTTCCTACAAGATAGTTCGCACAATTATTGATGAATTGCTCGTAGTTGGTTCCGTATTCATAGACAAAGAAACCTGCTGAACCAAAAGATATAACTTTCCCATTTATACCAGCATAGCTGAGAACTGCAGTTGGTTTGTTTGGTTCTGTGTATAAATAGAGAATGCTGTTTTCGGCTGAATCATCGATCATAAAGCTGTATTCCCCGTTTCCTAAGTATAACTCATCGATATATTGTGAGAGTAAATCGGAAAGCGTGTTATCATAGAATAAAGGATCACCTCCATATGTTTCCCAATCAAGGAATTCATCCAATTCCACATTGAAAATATTATCTTTTGATGAAAGCGTTCTTGTATAATGTTCATCAGCTACACCATATTCCCGAAGCGTAAATCCCTGTTTTATCATACCTTCATTTCTTTGTTCCGGTGGAAATTCTATAATCGATTCTCTTTCACGATTCTTAATATTGGAAAGCATAACCCAAGCATTTCTTTGTACAACTTCTGGTTTGGGATTACATGTATAGGGTACTAATTTGTCATAAAGTTCACCATTAAAATGATAAAATCCGAAATAGTCAGAAGGATATTCCCTCGCTCTCCTGAGAAGAGATTCTATCCAGATAAAATCATTCACTATTTGATCTGCCTCTTCTACCGAAAGATCATTTTCGATAGCAATAGTATAGAAATTATTCTTAAGACAACTTCTCAACTCTTGGGTTGTGTATTGTTTTAAAAGACGTATTTCATGAGTATCTTTTCCTTCAAGGATTTCAATCCATGACATCAGATACGTATTCTCATCAATATATTTAAATAAGAAGATATTATCAAGGGGATGGGATGTAAGATTCTCGACGTAGATTTCGTTTTCCAGAATTGTAAAATATAAAAAATTCATTCTTGAATTAAACGCAGCCTCATAAATTAATTCATTATTATCTCGCGCTTTTGCTTTGATATTATTCCACCTGATATTCCCCTTATTTACATCATCATGGGGCTCTGCTAATGTTGGATTGCCGGGGAAAACCACTTCAAATTCAACATCGATATCATCATCTACATAACAATGCACAAACGGCTTAAGCCAAAAAACATCTTGCAGATGATACACATTAAGAAAACCGAGACTGTCGTCAAAAGCTTCGGCAAAAGCAAGCGTATCATAGTGAGAATATTCATTGGGTGTACCTTTTATTGCAAAATATGTTTCATCAACAACACGAATTGCACAGTCATAGTTTTCCAAATCGACAAGTCCTGTTGCTTCATCGCTATTGAAAAGTACATCTCCATAACCAATAATTATTTGATATTCATCACCACCCCCTAAATTAATTTCAACCTGCCAATTGTCCCCATACACATTATCATAATGGATCAATCCCTTGAACATCTCAGCAACGATTTCATCTTGAGGATTAAGAAGATCTCCGGTTGGATAATAATAATTTGAAGGGGATATACATTTTGCAAACACATAAAGTGCTTTTATAGATTTTAACTCCTTTTTTGGAGGGAGGTTCACATTATAAGTTAATTGCTGGTCTCCTGATTGTATTTCGTTTACCAATTCCTCATCTAAAACGATCGATGATTTCTCCAGATAATCGATATTGAATTCTTGAAATAAAATACTAAACGGTATGTTGTTTTCATTGCCATTTCCATCTATATGAGAATCAACTCCATGGATTAGGTCAACAAGAAGTGTTGATTGAGCATTGAGAGATAAGTAAAATAATAGTAAAACGAAACAACTGAAAATCTTTTTCATCCATACTCCTTTTTACAAATGTTATTTAAACTCCACTTCTACCATATCTTCAAAGAAATTTGGTAACCAATTTTCATTTATGATATGATAGCCGGTTCCCTTATCACGATAATAGTTAATTAAAACATATCTGCAAGGATGTGCCCAATTAGCATAGAAATAATCATCAATAAAGAAGAACCAGCTCTTTTTAGTTACGGTGTATTGACTATATTCACCACAAGTTCTGATAGTCGTATACCTTTTTAAAGGTTCAGTGAGTTCATAAATTTTTATCCCACCCAGTACTGAGTCTTGAAGGACTTCAGTTAATAGGATTTCTTCCGCTTCTTTGAGAGAAATGATATAGTCGGAATTTGAGGTTTGATTGTTGGTGCAGTTTGTGAATAGCAATAAAATTGCTATGATCGAGAATAGAACAATTAATCTTCTCATGCTAACTCCTTTTTTCCATAAATTAATGTCCCAAAATATTTACTTATTAAAACTGATATTCAATTCACTATTTCAACTTTATTTTTGTCAAATTTAATCAAATAATTCCTCGAGGCTCTGCCACGGGGATAGTCAATTTTAAGAATTTTCTTTATTTCTTTATCAATACGTATTGTTAAAATATCTCTCATGATAACTCCAGATTAAATTTGTAATAAAATGTATTACAGGCATATTGCACGTCAGGTTAAATCATAAAATAAGTTCTCTTACTCCCGGTTTATTACTTAAAATAGTTTTTACAATTTTTATAAGGCAAATTGTGGTACAAGAATTTTTGTAAGTTCTAAATAAGCTATTTCAAATTCTCTCTTCAAAGTATCAATAAGTTCTTTTACAGATATAATATTTTGAACCCTATAAGCATTTGAGCCGGCAAAGCTGAAACCATTAGTTAAATTTCCAATTTGTGCTTTCATCAAAGCTTTTGCGATACAATAGAGCGATGTTTTGAAATCACAAGTTTTAAGGCATTTCCAAGGACATGTAAACGGCTTCTTTATTCCGGCGCTTACATCGCGAAGGAAATTATTGATTATTGCCCTACCCGGAAGTCCAACAGGGCTCTTTATGATAACGATATCTTCTTTTTTACAATAAATGTACTGCTCTTTAAATCGAATATCTGCATCACATTCATTGGTTGCAACGAATCGTGTGCCCATCTGAACACCTGAAGCTCCCATTTGGAGAAATCGAAAAATATCTTCACCTGTAAAGATACCACCTGCAGCAATAACAGGTAGATCCTTCCCGTATTTTATTCTAAAAGGTTTTATCACAGAAACTACCTGCGGAAAGATCTCTTCGAGTGCATAAGCCGGGTCATCGATCTGCTCCGGTTTAAAGCCAAGATGTCCACCTGCTTTTGGACCTTCCACAACTACTCCATCCGGTATGTGATTAAATTTCTTTTCCCATATTTGAAAAATGATCTTTGCAGCTCTTGCTGAAGATACTATGGGTATTATTTTGGTTTTAACAGATTTCAAAAACTCAATTGAAACGCCATTGGGTAATCTCAAGGGCAGTCCGGCACCTAAAAATAAAATATCAATTTCTTCTTCCAATGCAGTTCTTACAAGATCATCATAATCCGAAACCGCTACCATGACATTCACTCCAACAATACCTGAAGAAAGACGTTTGGCTTTTCGGATCTCTTCACGCAGAGCAATGATATTTCCCGCTCGATAATTTTTCATATGTTTATCACGCAACAAACCTAATCCTACAGAAGAGATCACACCTATACCACCCTGATCGGCTACTGCTGACGCAAGTCCAGCCATCGAAATACCAACTCCCATACCGCCTTGGATTATGGGAAGTTTTACGGTGAGATCATCAATTTTCAGTTCAGGCAATGAGATGTATTTTTGTGTCAGTATCATTTTTATTTCCTTCGAACAATTTGGTCATTTATTCTAATATTACAAATATTTATGATTAACTTTTCCTTATTCCATTGAAAATAATATCAAGCATTCGATTACTTTCTTCGATTGGATTATAATTTTTTTTTCACACATAGCTATATTCTATTCTTTTTTCTTTGCTTGTATATTTCATGATGGCTATTATGTGTCAATGATAACGTAAATCTTGCGAATATTTGGCAAATAAAAATAAGGTATGATGAACCTGCATCCACCCACCAGCTGCACCAAATTCCGATGCATCTGGAGAAGGTGGGTAAATATAAAATGGTGAAATAGTCTCGTTTCCAAGTCGAACTTGGGTACGAGTAGTAATGTTGGAAAATCACATAAGCTCAATCCGATAGTGCTTCAACTCCTTTTTTATTTTTTTGTAATCCGGGCAATAGCGTGAAAGCTCGTTCCAGAAATTCTTACTATGATTTTTGATCTTAAGATGTACTAGTTCATGCAGTATCACATATTCCTGGAGTTCGTCCGGCAGTATGTACAATTTATAATTGAGATTAATATTGTTTTTGTGCGAGCAGCTCCCCCACAGCGTTCTCTGGTTTTTGATAAACACCCGATTATATTCGAAGCCATGCTTCCGGGCTAAAGATTCCAGCTTATATATGAGCGCTGCTTTTGCAGTATTTCTATTTATCAAGCTTAGATCATGAATTGGACTTTTATAATTACTTTTAAGGTCTTCAAGTTTTTGAAGATGCTTCTTGATCCAGTTTGTTTTAGTTAGGGCAAATTTGTGTGCTTGCTTGAAAGATATACTTTTTGGTACAGCTACTCTTACTGCATTCGATCTAACTGAGATACTGATATGTTTGGCTCGTTTACTTCTTTCGAAGAGGACTGGACCGATGGAGGGGATAGAAATCTTTATTTTTTGCATATAATTTTTTAGAATAAAGTTTGTTGCAGGCAATCGTAAGTATCAACATGCATATTTTCAAAAAACCATTCTTCATTTTCAATCCATGCATCACTAAGAGAAAATGCGTTTTGAAATCTACTTCTAATCATTCTATTTTTTACTTCTACTTTCTTTTTTAGAATCTCTTTAAAACATTTAGTTGCTTCGAAACGAGCAGGAAATTTTCTCATACAAAGTTTCTGAGTTCTAATACCCCCTATTGCGACATCAGCTAACTGCATAAAATCGGAAATGATATCTTCATGTTTATAACTTGTCTTTGGAATTGGTATTATTTTAGAATCTTCTAAAAATTCAACATTATCATTTGATTCTTGTTGAAATCGAGTTAACATGTTATAATCATCATAATATTCTTCATATATTTCCTCAGAGCAATCAATAAAAATATTACCGATAGTAATAAATTCATTTCTAAAAAGAAAGTGTGTGCCGCCTTTTAATCCCATTCTAAAAGTAGTCTCAACTTTTTGTTGTGCGTCCATGCTATTGAACATATCCGAGTGTGATAATTTTTCTCTAAATACAACTAATCTTGCGCCGATTATTTCTGAAGATGACTTAAAGTATCGATAATTTGGTTTGCTATAATCATGACCTAAGTAAATACATGCATCTAGTTTTTGTTGTTGTAATGCATAGTGCAAAATTGTGGACCAAGATTTAATCAATCTCACTTTCGCATGATTTGTTTTAGCTTTCGCACCTATGGACCTAAAATGGATGAAATCTTGAAATCCAATCCGACTTCTTGATTCTAATATTAATTCATGCAAAGAATTTTGCTTAGAACGAGGTATAAAAATGTAACAATGCCAGTAGCCATATTCTTTATATTCATCATGGTAAATATCGTAAATCAATTGTTCGCTCCTTTAGTCTGGATTCAATCAATCAAGTATTGATTTCTCCGTCAGTTAGCGGATCGTGTAGTCCAGCCTGAAGGGGTTATTTTTCCATTTCATTTTCCACTATCTCGATTTCCTCGTCAGTGAGTTCATAGTGTTCATAAACCATTTGGTCTGTTTCATTATCGGTTTTTAATTATTTACATTTCTCAGTAGGTGTTCAATTTTGGAAATTGAAACTAAAATCAATTTTTATTATTTGATATAGCTGAATACAAATGATTATTATTTTTACCTTTTCCTCTTGTTAATCTTCTTTCTAACAGTTTTTTTCGAATACCATCAAGCAATTTTATATCGCTTATAGAAAAACCTAAATTTTGCTTTAAGATTTTTAAATTTGTGAAATTTAAAATATTTTCAATATTTTTTTTATTACGTAATTTTTCATCAATTATTGGGAGCAAAGAATCATTTTTTACATTGTAAGGCAACAAAATACTTCCAACTTCACTTGGCATTAACTCTAAAACACCACCACCATAACTTCTACCATTTATTTCTGTAAATGCCAAAGAGAGAGAATTATAATAACTGGAGACAAATGATTTTAAATTAACATTGTCTTTAATCCACACTCTATGCATAGTGTCTGTAGTATATGCAGCTGCTTCATTAATAATTAATTTAGGAAATATGTTATTTCTTCGGATAAACAGAGCATCTGAAATTTTTGTAGATGGAACAATTTGCCATTCATTACGAATTCTACATTTATATCCTTTGTTTATGCCTTCTTTCTCTCCATTAGAAATATATTGTAATGCTAGATCATTATCATTCAACTTATTAATCGAAGGAAATTTTAAAAAATAAGATCTTGCCCCTATTTTACTATTCAATAACAGATCATCTTTAGTAAATATCGCTCCTGGAACTTGTACACTTCTTCCCACAAGAGGTTTTGCAAAATCTTCAAGGTTATATTCAAGGACTTTGTTAATCGGAACAGTAAAGAAAGAGTTAGAACCAGTTGTAATACCAACTTCTACTTTAGCGAAATCCTCTATTCTTTTTATTTGATTTTGTTTTAATATTTTTTCTAAGAAGTCAATTTCATTCTGTTCTAAGAAATAAAAAGTCCATTTATTAGATTTAAAATCAATTTTTTTTTTCGGACTCCTAAGCTTAGTAACATTAAGTTTTTCTAAATCATCAATATCATTTACTTCTAGATGTTCTATATGGTGTTTAGAAGAATTATCCTTTTCACAAAGCAATAATAACACCTCTTGTTGAATTCCTGGGAACACTAAATTTTTAAACGAAATTATATTAATTTTATTATAAAAATGAGCTAAAAAATATCTAAGCTGTTTGGCATAGGAAACTTGGAGAATTTCAGCCGGAATAACAAAACCAATCTTTCCCATTTCTTTTAACAATAAACTTGACCCTACAATAAAAGAAACCCAGGCATTTGTTAGTTTAGAATATTTCAGGCCTGCTTTATAAAAGATTACATCCGCTTCAAATTGTTGTTTTTTTTCAAAATACTGATAACGAATATATGGAGGGTTGCCAACAACTAAATTAAATCTCTCTTCTGTTGAATTACAATAAGTATGAAAATCATCATTTAATATTGTAGTGTTAGGCAACTTTATTGATGAAGCTTTTCGCGCTTCAGTTGAATCTTTTTCAATTGCAACAACATGTTTATAATTGTTTGCTTTAAGGCATTTTATAAAAACACCATCACCACAACTTGGTTCTAAAATATCATAATTAGATCCACCATTAAGACCCCACTTCAAAATAAATCTTGCTATTGGTTCAGGTGTGTAGAAACCACCTCTAAGTTTTTCTTTTGATACTTCTTGCATTAATTTCATTTATTAACAATCTTCTATTTAATTTCTATGAAGAATGGTTGTTTTTTTCCTTTAGGTGGTCCATAAAGATAAAAATTCTTTCCACGTAAATCCTTTTTTTGAATAATATTACTTAATTCACCCCATGATATAGATGTTGTATAATTATGTTGACCTGCTTCACCACTAGGTTTGTGTCTTATTTCCAATTCATATTCGCCCATTGATTTACCTAAAATTCTGACTAAAAATCTTACCTTTGCTACCTCTATATATGGATTTTGTTTTATAGGATTCCATGTAGCATTTCTAAAAACATCTTTCCTAAAATACTTTGTTTGATCTATTATCAACCCACTGATAGTGAATTGAGCTTGTGTTAATCTTATCCCTCCAGTTGGATTTGTTCCAGGTGGACTGTATTGAACATCTGATCCTGGAAGATTACTTTTAATCCAGAATATAGAACCTCTCATGTGAAATGTTATCTTTGTTGTTGATTTCTTTTTTCTTAAAATTCGTTTTATTTTAAATTGTGAAGAAGGTTTTTGTACTTTAATCTCTGGAAAAAGTTGGCTTATTTTCTTAAATTCTTTATCTGTTTCGCAATGTTTCTGTTTTTCTTGGATTTTCTGCCTGTCAGCTTCTTTTGGCACAATATGAAGTTGAACTAATTTTTTAATTAATGTTTTATTAAGTCTCTTTACATTTAAGTTGTCATTATTAAGAAAATCTTTGTAATAATTTTTTATTTCTTGTAAAAGCCTTTCACCCTCTTTGTCTTTTCGATTAAATTCAATAATAACTGAGCTTTCAATATTACTAAATAAACCAGGTTTTGTTAAATTTGAAGAGCCAATTATTATGTTACATTTGTTATTTCCTTCAAAAATATAGATTTTAGGATGATAAATAATTCTGGATTTTATATAATATACCATTGCTGTCCTAAATAAATTAGAAATAGCATTTTTGGACAGATAAACGCCCATAAACACTGAATGGACTTTTTTCATACAAGAACCACCCCCTAATTGCCTTATTATCCTTTTTGCTGTCCCAAAACGGGAGATATCTTTGATAATTCGGTTTATCTGGCGGTTTTTCAAATGGATCATCTATCCAAACCCACAAATCTTTATATGTAAACAAG
>Ga0265595_1001157_pt1 | contig 21296 bp, 17 predicted proteins | sample saktaG_15_FD_190148 | JGI IMG/M metagenome (GOLD analysis project Ga0265595, IMG submission 190148) | Saline water microbial communities from Sakinaw Lake, British Columbia, Canada - sak_2013_06_06_50m | ecosystem: Environmental > Aquatic > Non-marine Saline and Alkaline > Saline ... | reverse complement strand
TAATTTGTGCCTTGACTTTCCTGAGAACTCCAGTCGCTCTACGAGCTCCTTTCGTTCTCAGAAAAGTCTTATCATTACTATTCATCTATGTCAACCCTAGTTGCCATATGGCACAATTATAGGCGGAGTACTCCTCTCAAGAGGAGATTTTCTCAGTGTTCTCTGTGGTTTCATCACTTCGTTCTCACTCTATTTGAGTTCGGATATATTCTCGAATTTCAAATTTCCAATTTCTATTTTCAAACCTCCACTTTCATTCCTGCGATCGTCATTGCCATGATCGCCTTTTGGGTGTGAAGCCTATTCTCTGCAATATCCACAATTATTGATCGAGGCCCGCTTGCAACTTCGTCTGTAACTTCTTTACCTCTGTCAACAGGCATAGGATGAACAAATAGCCCGTTGTTAGTGCGCTTCATTCTTTCTTCATTACATATCCAGTTCGTGAGTTTGCTGGCTCTTTCTATCTCAGCTTCCTTACCAATTTCATAGAAATCCGGTCCGAACCAGTTTCTGGAATAAACGAATTCCACATCCTGCGTGTATGTTTCATCGGGATCGTGGCAGATCTCGAATTTTCTTCCATTCTTTTCACAGTTGGTTTTTACTTTTTCAATCTCTTCTTTCGGCAGATCATACCCTTCGGGATATGCAAGACGCACATTCATTCCTATGCGTGAGGTTATCAGAAGATTCTCATGAACAGAGCAATAAGATCGGGCGAGTGAGCCGTGTGCCCAGGTCATGAGCACTGTTTTTCCTGTTAGATCGCCTCTATGTTCCTGCATTCCCATAACATCTGATAAACCCTGACAGGGATGATACTTATCATCAGCCATATTGATGATCGGAGCATCCATCCATCTGGCATATTCTCGCAGAAGCGCATCGCCATCCCCATAATTTTCTACAGAGGTTTCCAGAATTCTTATGCCCATTCCACATGCATATCTATCCAATACTTTTGCTGCGTCCTCGATAGTTTCTCCAGCTTGCACCTCGACTCCGTGGCTTGTCTTTCTGAGACGCATGGTTTTGGGTTCGAGAAATTGTGCATGACCACCAAGTTCGGTGGCAGCGGCTTCAAAGGATATTCGCGTTCTCAATGATGGATTAAAGAAGAACATAAGAAATGTTTTGTCCTTTAATAATTCAATATATTTTTCTCCGAATCGATCTGCCTTCATCTCTTTTGCTAGTTTTAATATAGCATTAATCTCTTGCACCGATAGCTCTTGAGTGCAAATAATATCTTTTCCTTTTATATCTATTAACATTTTTTCTCCTACATATAAATACTTTTACCACGAAAGGCACGAAATTCACAAAAAAACTGATTGAGATTCAATTTTCCATTTTTTCTTAACTTCATAACACAATCCTTTCAATCCCTATTTTTGGAAATGAAGAAAAGTTCAACAGCAAACCCAACTTCAAATTAGTTGCTCTTAGATAATTCAAGACCTGAGCTCTATGCACATCAAGAATCCGGCTAACTGCTTTTATTTCAATAAGAATTGAATCGTAGCATACAAAATCTGCTCTGTAAGTCTGGTTTAAAGGAGTATTTTTATAACTTAATCTTATCTCTATTTGGCTTTGAAAAGGAATTTTTCTTAAATCAAACTCTTTTTCTAAACACTCTTGATATACTGATTCCAAAAAACCTGAACCCATTTTTTATATACTTCAAAAATTGCTCCCTGAATTGCATAACTTTTTTCTTTGAAAATAATCTTTTCGTGTCTTTCGTCTGCCTCGGCGTAATGCAATGGAGACGGGTGTATTTCGTGGTTCAGCATTTTTCTCCTATCGAAATATAAAATGGAAACGGACATGAGATTTTTCATTTTCCATTTTTAATTTTCTATTTTCTATTATTTGTGCGAAAGCCAAGAACCCATTTTATAGTGTGGCATCATTGTTATTTTCTCTTTTTCAACATATTCGCCTTGATGAACTAAAAACGATTTGTCAGGATGGTATTTACTCTGAAAATATTTTATCCCGTTTGGAAGTAAATTATATTTATAGTTTTGCCACTTAACTTCAATAGCATATCGCTTCTCACCATCAATAATAAAATCTACTTCATTGCCCGATTTTGTTCGCCAATATTTTATATCATCCAATAGATCGATGTTCTTCTGCAATTCGGTATAAATTCCATTTTCTAATAATTCTCCCCTATCATTCCGGCTTTGGATTAAACTAAAATTTCTTTGCAAAATATTTCTGATGCCATTATCGAGGAAAAAGAGTTTTTGCATTTTAGAAATCTCAATTGATTTATTTGAAAAGAAGGGAAATATTCTTTTTATGATAAAAGTATTTTCCAGAACAAAGAGGTATCTTTCCAGAGTCTGTCGGTTAATCCTCAAATCGTTTTGAACTTGCTGGAGATTTAGAAGTTTACTACATTGATTGGCTAATAATTTTAAAAGTAGATTAAAAGCTTGCAGGTTCTCGATTTTAAAAAGATAGGAAATATCTTTGAAAATATAAGTTTGAACGATTTCATTAAGCAATTTTTCCTTATCTTTTTTAGATGTTGTCAAAGCTATGCGTGGAAAACCACCAAAGGTCAGAAAAGCAAAGAAAAGGTTTTCGATTCGCTGATGATTTAATGATGTTATACTATTGCTTTTCAAAAGTTTAAGATATTTCTCTTCATTCCTGAATAATAGGTATTCCTCAAAATCAAGCGGTAATATCTGAAATTCGATCTTCCTTCCAACCAGCGCATCTTTGAATTTATGTTTTATCTGCAAAGTAGATGAACCGGAAGCAATTATCTTGATCTCAGGATGATTATCAACCATAAGTTTGATAAGATTTGAGGGGTCGTCTAAATATTGGATTTCATCTAAAAAAATGAAATTTTTGCTTCTTTTATCTACACCTTCTTCATAAAGAAAATTCAGAACTTCAGTAAATTCTCTATTAAATTGTTCAAATAGTTCCCGATGTTCTAAATCAAAGAAAAATGTATTATATTCAGCCTTAAGTTCATTTTGAAGCAATTTCATAATAGACGTTTTCCCTACTTGTCTGGCGCCGATAAGTATAATTGCTTCCGGGAAATCTAAGTACCGCTTTATTGAATTTATTATTTTCCGATATTTCAGCATTTTAATCCTACTATTTTTATTCACTCGCAATAATTTAGTAGACTTATTTTTATATGCAATTATCTGTCAAGTTTTAAAATCAGCTTGAAAAGTTTTATAAGAAATTCTCTTCCTGATGAACCTTTTCAACAGTTTGCAAATTTAAAATATAATATTTTCTTATTTTTCTTATCTTTCGTGTTTTTCGTGGTCCATTATTTTAATTTCTAATTTACAACCTGCCACCCATTAATAGGGTCATGATCGCTTTTTGTGCATGAAGACGATTCTCTGCTTCATCATACACCACGCTTTGCGGTCCGTCTATCACTGCGTCGGTAACTTCCATGTCTCTATCAGCGGGCAGGCAATGCATATAAATTCCATTTTTGTCGATCAATTTCATTTTCTTTTCGTCGCATATCCAATGTTTATTTTTTTCAAACAGGTCTTTCATACCATCCAGATTTTCTTCTTTGATCTTTTTACCATTTTCATCCATTTGAGCAAAGAAGGGAAGAGCACCCCACGATTTAGGATAAACCACATGTGCTCCTTCAAATGCAGCTTCCATATCATCGGTTTCTTCAAAAGTAGTGCCATTTTGAGCAGCATATTCATGGCATTTTTTTGTGATTTCAGGATCGAGTTCAAAACCTTTTGGGCGAGCCAGAACGACATCCATCCCAAGAAGAGAAGGCGCCAGAGCAAGACTTTGCGGAACGGCGAAGGGTTTGGCAGTTGAGCCCGAATATGCCCAACTGATCACGAATTTTTTCTTCTTGAAATCGCCGAATTTTTCCTTGATTGTCAGCATATCCGCAAGTGCCTGGCATGGATGATATTTGTCACATTCCATATTGATGATCGGAATATCCGAATAATATGCAAATTCCTTCATGGTTTCATGAGCAAAGCCATAGATCCATTGTGATGGAGCTCCATACATTCGGATTGCCAAAGCATCTCCGGTTCTGCTGAGAACCTGGGCAACATCACAAATTCTTTCGGTTTTATATGGAATCTCAAACCCTTTACGGGCGGGAGTGTATGTTTTCCCGGGTTCCAAGTCAACATGATAGCCGCCAAGCTGCTGAATGCCGGCTGCAAATGTGCTTCTTGTGCGAAGCGAACTATTGAAAAACATGGTGTAAAGCGTTTTCCCTTTCAGGATGTGTGACATATCTTCGTTAATTGCATAACGTGTCTTCAACTCTTCTGCGAGACGCAGCAATGATTCCCATTCTTCTTTTGTGTAATCGATTTCAGGGCTTAGCCAATCTCTGCCCAAGAATTTATTTGTTCGCATTTTTTACTCCTTGATCCGACAGAAATACATAAAAATGTAAAAGCGGATCTAAATATTTTTTGATATTATTATTGTGTTATGTAGTTTGCGAGAAAGTGTTCCTGCGCTAGAAAATACAGGATAATCGCCTGATCTTATAGATCGAGAATAATACACTGTGAGTAATGTTTATAATTTTCATTATCCAGTATCTCCTAATATAATTTCAATATCACTTGTTTTTGAAAATGCACAAAAATTATGTCAAATTATTCATTGTTGGAATGTGCATACTCATCCCAAAATCACACCTCGAGTACATCATAGTGACAGAGAACGCCCATACCGATCATGTCGATATGGGCATCCGTTGCAAAAGTATGATAGTTCTTCCTGAGAAAAACCGTTTAATTCTCTTTACCAATTCCTCCCTACTCCTCTTTACCAATTCTCCCGACATGTCGGGATAAAGAAGCTAACTCTAGAAGCCCCAGCTTCTGTATATAAAACTGTGCTCACTTAAAGAAGTACCAGCTTCCATTATCATCCTACATTGTAATCTCATCAAACTCTAAAATTGATTCATGCCCAGCATAATATCCTGCTCTGGAATATCTCCAATCTTCAGGTGAGTTAACAAAGCCGGATTTTACCTGATTAAAGTGGATATAATTTTGCTTTACCAAGCTGGGGCTTGGTAAAGAGAGGGGCTTGAACTGGGCTTTATAAGAAAGTGCCGTCTTGGTTAACTGGACTTAGTAGACCTGCTAGTGCTTAGTTAAACGACCGAAAAGTAACTGAAAGACCAAATATAATTGCCCAAATTCCTATGACCATCATCACGGCTCCAGCTCCCGCAAAGGGATTAATGATCACAAGAATACCAAAGATAAGTGAAATTATTCCGCCGAAGAGCAGAATTCCTCTCTGTGATTTGAATTTGAAGGCTTGATAAATTCTCCACAGTCCCATAAGAAGCGCCCAGATACCTATGAGTAACATAAATGCGCCTATTGCAAAAATCGGGAATGCTACAACTATCAAACCGATTATCAAATCTATGATACCTTCAAGAAGCCATGAACTCCAGCTTGGATTGTGTTTTGTATGAAAGATTGCTCCAACAATAAAAATAACACCTGCGATAAGAAGCATAAATCCAAAAACCTGGGTTAACACAGCGATGGATCTCCCTGGATAGAAAAGTGCGATTAATCCGAAAATGATCGCTAATATTCCTTTTAATGTGATTAGCCATGCACCTTTACCAATCGTTCGTGCCATGTGATCGTCCTTTCTTACTTTTGTTTTTTTTCAGAAGATTTTTCTGATTTGGTTTCTTTTTTTTCTTCTTTCTTTTTAGGTTTTGATTTGAAAGATCCGCAATTTTGATTCTTAGCGGTGACCATTCCCATCCATTTGGATGAGAAATTTTCACAATGATGATTGTGCCAGTATATGCAATTTTCACATGCAATTTTTACATCTTCAGCCATAGTGTCCTTTGATTTATTTGTCATGGAATGGTCCATGACAGCTCGAGTTTATATTAGATAGCTATTTTTTATCTTCTTAATTATGAACTCAATCTGGTCAATATTTTCGGTATTGGGCTGGGATAGCCACTGTATTTTTGCACCACTCAAAATTCCATCATACACAGCATTTTTATATTTCAATTTTACATGATTTTCGTGAAATATAACACCCTCGTTTGTGCTTTCAACGAAGGATTCTTCAGAATGAAAAAGCGTGAATTTATCTTTATAAGGTTTGCCGTTTTCATAAGGACAGAAAGTATCGCAGTTTCCACACTCATTGCAGAAATCATCAATATGGATTATCTGAAAATCGTTTTTGAAAGGATGATCTTCGTGCAATAAATTAATAAGCACATTCGCTCTGTTCGGGCAAACCTCGACACATTTTGCGCACAGAAAATCACACTGCAGGCAGCGGCTGGATTCTCTCAAAATTTCTTCAGAGTCATGTAATTCTTCCGTTTCTTTTCTGAGATATCCCTGCTGCTCGATCAATTGTTTGAATCTTTTTTCTTTATCAAAATTTGTTTCGGGGATATCATTAAATATAATTTTCTCTTTCGATAATATAGCTTCAGCAGCTTGTTTTCCGTCTGTAATTGATTCTACTACAGTTGAAGGTCCGCGCAATGCATCTCCTCCGATATATACATTTTCAAGCGAAGTTTCGAGAGTTTCAGGATCGAAGACTAATTCTCCTTCTTCAAATGCAAGACCGTTTTCTTTTAGAAGTGCTCTATCAACTTCTTCCCCTATTGCCATGATAACCGAATCGAATTCCAATCTTTCTTGAGAATTCTCGATCGGAATGGGTCTTCTTCTCCCGCTTGAATCCTCTTCTCCGAGCTCCATTTTCTGGCAGAGAATTTGGGAATCTGTAAAATCTATTGGATTGATAAGTTCCTGAAATTTCACCCCATCTTTGAGCGCATTATCAAATTCCTCTTTATCAGCCGGCATATATTCTTTAGTTCTTCTGTAAAGGATTGAAACCTGCTCCACACTTTGAACTCGAATTGCAGCACGGGCAGCATCCATTGCAGAATTTCCACCGCCGATGACTGCTATTTTTTTACCGAGTTTAAAAATTTTACCAGCTTTTAAATCTCCTAAAAATGAGAGTGCTTCGAAGATATTATCATTCTCTTTGCACCAGCTTAGCATTTTGGGAATATGGACGCCGATACCGATAAAAATAAATTCAAATTTTTGATCTCTAAAATCTTTAATAAATTTTGGATTTTGATAATGATAATGAAATATCACACCCATTTCTTTGAGAAACTTTACATCTTTTTTGATCACATCATCGGGAATGCGGAAGCGCGGTATAATATTTTGAACTGTGCCGCCAGCTTCCGTTCCTTTGTCAAAAATGTGAACTTCGAATCCATACTTTCGCAAAAAATATGCAGCAGATAATCCCGCAGGTCCAGCACCAAGAACTGCAACTCGTTTTTTCAAATTTACAATTTTAAATTTCAAGTTTCCAGTTTCACTTCTTTCCGCAGCGACCTTTTTAAGCTCACGTATTGAAACGGAATTCTCATAATTCCATCTTGCACATTTCGTCTGGCATTGCTGGTCGCAAATATAACCGGTTATATTGGGAAGTGCGTTTTTCGTCATAATAATATGCAGCGCTTTTTCGTAGTCTTCTTCGTCAATAGCTCGAATGTATTCCGGCACATCCTGATGAATAGGACAGCGTTCCTTACACGGAGCAATAAAGCAGTCCAGAAGTGGCAATTCTTTATCGATCTTCAACTCGGAAGATGGATAATCTTTCTTGGAGAATTGCAGGTTGATTATCGCTTTTTCGGCAAGTGAAGCTAATTTCTCGATACGAATATTGGAATTTTTCGGGACAGAGTTATCTTCAATAGTTTCTGCAAGCTGCTTCAGGCGCACATACCCACCCGGTTTGAGAAGATCAGTAGCTAGAGTGATCGGTTTAATTCCTGTTTCCAGAATATCAATAATATTCCAGTAGGATGCTCCGCCGGAAAATGAGATTGGCAGTTTGCCATCTAATTCTTTTGATATCTCAGCAGCCATGTTTATTGTGAGAGGATACAACGCTCTGCCGGACATATATTTTTCGTCCCCGGGCAAAACCATATCCTTGTTCATTACAGCTAATGTATTTGATAATTTAATTCCAAAATTTCTCTTTTCTGATTTTGCAACCTGAGCAAGTCTTTTCAGCATCGGAATTGCATCTGTAAACTGCAGATTCTTCTCAAAGCTTTCCCGCTTTAAGACAATATGCGAAAAACCCTGAGCATCTAATATTTTTCTCACCCTGTCATAACCAAGCAGCGTCGGATTGAGTTTCACAAAGGTGTGCAGTTTCTTCTCTGTGATAAGATATTCGCAGATCGACTCTATTTCCTGAGGAGGACAGCCGTGCATGGTGGACAGAGTAATCGAATCTGAAATATTGGGTGAAATGCATGCCAAAACCTTTTCAATGCTTGCAGAATATTCGGTATTGCTTTCAGAAAATCTTCTTAGCATTTCTTTATATTCATTATATAAAGGATTTCCTTCAGCGTTTTTGAGGTGCTCGATGAAATCATCTATTTTTTTAGTTTTGATGCCGTCAAGATCGTAACCCACACTCATATTGAAGAGGAAACCCGGTTCCCTGTTTTGAGAAAGCCGAAGCACTTCCTTTAATATATGAATAACAAACCATGCTTTTAGGTATTCTTCATACGCCTGTGAAACTGTCAGTTCAGTTGACCATTCAGTATTATAGCCCTCATCTGGCGCATCGATACAGGGTTTCTCGATCTCGAGTTCATCCAATTTCTGGACTGTTTTCAGCTCGAAAAATCTTCCTCCGCAAAGATAGGATACGATTAGATTCTGTGCCAGTTGAGTATGCGGTCCTGCTGCCGGTCCGATCGGTTCCTCGATCGAAGCATTTAAGACATTGTAATATTTATCATTTTTCTTATGATAAAACTGAGTGTCATAAATACCGAAGATCGTTTTGTTCTGATCATACTCCTGAAAAATCCGACCGAGAAGTCTTTCAAAAGGTAACGGGATCATTTTATCTGTCATAAATTAAGCAGAATTATTGAGTTTTAAGCTCATCTGCAGTTGCTTGTATCGCCTCGATTATCTGCACATAACCCGTACACCTGCAGAGATTTCCTGATATTGCGATGCGAATTTCTTCTTCGGTTGGCTGTGGATTTTCCATGAGCAGTGCAGTGGCGCTCATGATCATACCCGGAGTGCAAAACCCACATTGGATAGCGCCATATTTAATGAAGTTTTTTTGCAAAGGAGAAAGTTCGCCATCCTTTTCAATACCTTCTATTGTGAAGACTTCTTTTCCTTCGATCTGTCCGACTAGCATCATGCAGGAACATAATGCTTTTTTATCAACGATCACTGTGCATGCACCGCATTCACCAATGCCGCATCCTTCTTTTGTTCCTGTCAGACGAAAATCTTCTCTGATAACATCGATAAGGCGCTTCATTGGATCTATCGTTACTGCAACCTTCTTGTCGTTAAGTGTAAAAGTAATTTCTTTCATGTTGTTTTTAAAAAGTAAATCAACTCAGAAGTCTGACTCCTGAGTTGATTGTAAGAATTTAAGTAGTTAATACATTATATCAGTTCATTGATTTTATCGACAAACATCCGTTTGGGGACTGCTCCAACAACCTGATCCATAACCTTTCCATCCTTAAAAAACAGAATACTGGGAATGCTTGTAATGCTGAATTTTACTGCAATATTTCTTTCTGTATCAACATCACATTTTGTAAAGGTAACCTTTTCAGCATCCATTTCATTGGCAAGTTCCTCAAAAATTGGACCAATCATTCTGCAGGGCATGCACCATTCCGCCCAGAAATCAACTAATACAATTTTGCCCGAATTCACGATCTTGTCGAAATTTTCTTCAGTTAACGCTAACGCCATTACTTACTCCTTATTATTTTAGATACTATGTTCAGTTAAATATTTATTCGCTTCAAAGGCAGCTACAGCGCCATCACCAGCAGCATTGACAATTTGTCTCAATACCTTATCACGCACATCACCAGCAGCAAAAACACCGTCAATATTCGTTTTCATCTCTTCGCCTGGTTTCTGTGCGATAAACCCATCTTTTGTAAGATCGATCTGCCCCTTGAAGATTTCCGTATTTGGATTCAAACCTATAAAAACAAAAACTCCGTCAACTTTTAATTTGCTTTCCTTCTCGGTTTTTTTATTGAAAATCGTAATTTGTCTATCTCCGGAAGTTTGGAAATCTATTGATTTGATTATTGAATTCCATACGAACTCAATCCTCTCCTCAGCAAAAGCTTTTTCCTGGCAGATCTTATCCGCACGCAGTTCGTCTCTTCGATGGACAATATACACTTTGGAAGCATATTTTGCAATGTGTAGAGCTTCCTCAATCGCTGTATTTCCACCGCCGATCACAGCAACGACCTTGTCCTTAAAGAAAGGTGCATCGCAGGTACCGCAATAGGAAACTCCCCTTCCGTAAAATTCCTTTTCTCCCGGAATCCCAAGCATTCTAGGTTGAGAGCCGGTTGCGATTATTGCTGTCTTCGCATGATATTCATTTTCCTCTGTATAGACACTTTTTATCTCATTTGAAAATTCTATCTTTGTTACTGGTTCTTTTTTCACCTCGAGTCCGAAACGAACTGCCTGATTTTCCATTTTTGTGGCAAGGTCATATCCCAATACCGGCTCATCAAATCCGGGATAATTCTCAATATGAGATGTTTTTAAGAGCTGTCCGCCGGTAAAAGGAGCTTTCTCAATAAGTACTGTTTTCAATTTGTATCTTGTTGCATAGATTCCTGCAGTAAGTCCCGCAGGGCCGCCACCAATAATTATGAGATCATGCATGACTGCTACCTTTCTTTTTTAACTTCTATCCTGAATTCCCAATAATCTGTCTATTTTATTTTTATCAAAACCGATAATAGGATGATTATTTATCATAATAACCGGAACTCCCTGCTGCCCTGTTCGACGCACCATATCGCGCGCTGCAGCTTGATCCCTTGCCACATCTACATCTTTAAAACGTATATTATGTTTTCTGAGATAATCCTTTGTCTTTCTGCACCACGAACACATCGGAGTAGAAAACACGACTACACGAGCTGTTTGATCATTCACTAAATCTCCTACAAATATTTTTTAAACCACGAAAAGCACGAAAACGAAATATAAGAAAATAATGTATTAAACTTCATTTTATTAATGTATTGAAGTTCTAAATTCAATCATCATATGTACACATATTTAAACAAAATATTTTCCAAAGATAACTCTTCTACTAAACAATTGATAATTCACTTTCAAAAAAGCCAAACTCATCTTATATCATACCGAAGCAACTATACGAACTGCATTTTTAAAAATATTATTCTCCTACATAGAATATTTAAACCACGAAATAAACGAAAAGCTCTAAAACGAAATATAAGAAAAAAATGTATTAAACTTCATTTTATTAATATGTTGAAGCTCGAAAATCAATCTTCAAATCTACACATAACTATTTAATTAATAGTTGAAATTTAATTGAAGATAGTTTTCCATCTGAACACTCTATATATACTTTTTCCAAAGAAAATGAACTCATTTTTCTATGCATATTACTTTTAGAATAGCACTTTGATTTACATAAATTTTTTCTTAAAAAATATTTTTCTGCGTCTTTCTTGTTTTTCGTGCCTTTCGTGTTTTCAAATATTAAAGATTTTCGTAAATATCTTCGACTGCCGTTTTCTGCTCTTTGAAAATTATTTTCTCGTTAGTAAAAAAATTTATGAAACCGGAGAAAAATAGTGCGATCAAATTACATATCAAAACTTCGAAATGGAATATTTGCTGTATTACATTGAGCAGGATGAGCTTTACTCCAAAAGAGAATAATACTGCTGCATTGTATTTTGGTATCCTCCGAAAAAAGTCTTTGAAATTATTGAGCACTCTGTGATTCCATATCCAGAAATAGATGATCACATAGCCCACGAGTATAGCAATCTCGAAGGAAATTGAAGGCGCTAATACATATTTAGCGAAATAAGTCGTGAATGCATAGGTGGTAAGATACCACAGAACAGCTGTGTCCACTGCTGTCCCTATCAAACCTCTGACAGTAAATTTAATAAAACGCTTAAACATACTCGGTTTTAAATATTTCTTTTTCACACGACTCAACTAAAAAATTTTATTCTGATGGATAATTTCAGTATGCAAGAAAATGAAAAGGAGTTTTTGAAAAGCAAGTTTTTTATTTGATAAGAGAGTAACACACGCGAAATCTTTTGCAAAAGATTCTAAAATGTTTGTAAATATTGTTATTAACACTTTTTATTGAAAAGGAATACACTAAGATTTGCTACTGATAATAGAAAATAGCTAAAACATTTGACAGACTTTTTTCCTGAAATGATTGTACACATATTATGGAGAAAAAAATGTATAAGATAAAATATTTAATTTTTCTTCTTTTCTCATTACTAATGCATACAACTGCCTCTGCTGTTGAATATCCTGTACCAAACTGTCCTTACGATATTACAACTTCTGATATCGATTGCGATGGTGATATTGATGTCATTGTTGGAAGTAACATTAGTAGTAGTGTCAATGATAGCATTTCGATATTTTACAATGACGGAATGGGAAATTTTACACCATACTATATGGAGAAAGAGAATTTTCATTTCCTGAAATGTATTACAATAGATAATGATAATTTTCCGGATTTATTAACAAAAAATATTGAGAATTATTCATTTGTGTATTATAAAAATAATGGTGATGGAACATTTGAAGATGGAACAGTTATCCATACAACTTTATCAGACCACAATGAATATATCGAAATATCCGATACAAATAATAATGGCGATAATGATATAGTTTTTTATGAACGTAGTCCAGATTCATATTGGGGTATTTTATATAATAACGGTTACGGTGACTTTACTGAGAATGTTTATTTTATAACAGATGCAAATTTAATGGACATTGATGTGGGAAAATTGAATGAGGATAATTTGCCTGACGTTGTGATGAACACCACCGATTCAACATTGCCAAGAATTTTTTATAATTATATTACCTATTTCACTGAATATACATTAAATACCCGCCTTTGGACACATAATTTCATAACAGACATAAACAATGACGGCTTAAATGATATTATGTATTTTGGTCATTGTTATTTTGTTGGAAGAAATTGCAAGTATTGCGTTGCATATAATGAAGGGAACTATGAATTTACTTTTGGTGATACATTAGAATTTCCCTGTGGTACTCTGATAAGAGATGTTGCAGATTACAATAACGACGGATATGACGATGTTGCATATGTAGTAGCTATCTGGGATTCACCCGATGATAACTCTATACACACATGTTTTAATAATCATGATGGTACATTTTCCGAACCGGTATCTTATTATATGGGCATCCCAAGTATTTTCAGGGTTTGTTCTGCCGATTTTGATAACAACGGTTATCTTGATCTGGCAATAACCGGATATTCCTTGGGAGGAGGACACCACCGGTTAGGAATACTATTCAATGACGGAACCGGTAATTTTACTGATGAACCGCAATTTTGTATTGATGAAGAGAATGTGTTATTCCAAAGTATTAACAATTATCCAAATCCATTCCACAATACGACAACAATTTCCTTTTCTGTGAGAGAACAAAATGCGAGGAATGCAAGAGTTATGATATATAACTTAAAGGGACAGTGCGTTTGCGAACTTAAGATTGAAGATATAATAGGCAATACTAATACTGTGGTATGGAATGGAAAAGACAACTATCACAATCAGGTCTCATCGGGAGTTTATTTGTACAGACTACAATCCGATGATTTTGTAAGTGAAACTAAAAAATTGATCCTCATGAAATAAAATGATTAAAAAATTGACAGCTTGTTGTTTAAAACAACTATCTCGTCAATACAAAGGCGACACAATGAGTAGAGTAAAATGTTTGAGTGTGAATTTACTTTTTATATTTCTCCTAATGAGGGTGAGTATCTTTGCTGATGAATATCCAATTCCCAAGTATCCATACGATATTACAACTGGTGATGTAGATTGTGATGGGGATATTGATGTCATTGTTGGAAGTAACATTAGTAGTAGTGTCAATGATACCATTTCGGTATTTTACAATGACGGAAGGGGGAATTTTACACCACATTATATAGAGAAAGAAAATTTTCATTTCCTGAAATGTGCTACGATAGATAATGATAATTTACCAGATTTATTAACAAAAAATATCGAAAATTATTCATTTGTATATTATAAAAATAATGGAGATGGGAGTTTTGATGAAAGCATAATTATACATACAACTTTATCGAACCACTATGAATATATTAAAATTTCAGACACCAACGATGATGGAGATAATGATATAGTTTTTTATAAAAAAAATATAGATGCCTATTGGGGTATTTTACACAATAACGGGTATGGAGAGTTTACTGAAAATGTGTATTTCAATACTGATGATAATATAATGCATCTTGATGCAGGAAGAATAAATGAAGATGAATATGCGGATATTGTGCTTACTACCGGCGATGCTACACCGCCCCGAATATTCTATAATAACGGAAACGGTTTTGTACAAGATACCCTTATGACATTAAATTGGCATGATTGTTTTATCAAAGATATGAATAATGATGAGTTAAACGATATAATGTTTTTTGCCGGTTCAATATTTATCGGTATTCCAAGTGACTATGTAATAGCCTACAATTCAGGTAATGAAGAATTTGTATTCGGTGACATATTAGAACTACCACCATTATCTATAATGTTAGATATTGCCGATTACAATAACGATGATTATCTTGATATTGTTTATCATAGTGTAGTATTTGATTCTCTGAATCAGCCGGATGTAGAAAATATATTTATTTGTTTCAATAATCAAGACGGTACTTTTTCTGAACCTGATATTTATCATATAGGTCCTTGTATGTTTGGTTTCAAGCTTACTCCTGCTGATTTCGATAATAACGGATACCTTGATATTGCTGTTACAAGCAGAGATTTGTATCATGTGAGAATATTGTTCAATGACGGAACCGGTAACTTTATTGATGAACCGCAGGTGGGAATCAATGAAGAATATATTATGAATAATGAAAAATGTAAAATATCAAACTATCCTAATCCGTTCAATCCCGTAACAACTATAAGTTACAATTTACCCGTTAATGTCAAAAATGCGTGTATCGAAATCTTTAATATCAAAGGAGAAATGATCAGATCACTCAATTCGTTCCCAAACGGGTGTTTGGGAACGAGATGTATGGTTTGGGATGGCAAAGATAACTATCAAAATCAGGTATCATCAGGAGTTTATTTATACAGAATAAAATCCGATGATTTTTTAGGGGAAACAAAAAAAATGCTCCTAATGAAATAAGCTTCGCCCCAATACGGTCATACTTCCCTACGGGGCAGGCATTTCATGGGATAAATGTTACTCAAATAGAATTGAGTAAAAAGGAGAACAAGATGAAAAGAGTAATAGTATTGTTAATTACCTTAATGGTAATGATTTGTGTAAGTCTTTTTGCAGATGTAGGCAAAGAAGAAGCGGAAAACATTGTTTTTAATATTGTTGGTGATAATATCGAAAATGTAGAAATCTATATGGAAGAAAACATTATTTCCGATAGTATTTTTGAAATTGATAATTTAAGGAGTCTCACCTCTCCATACTCAAATTACTGGCTATTTTTCATCGATGATATACCTCTTGCAATGTGGTATCACGATTGCCGTTATATCATGGTGAATGTACTTGATGGAACTTATATGATATTTGACGAGAAATTTCCAATGTGCAAATATAAAACAAATCTTGAAGAAGTAAGTGTTCCGGAAATTACGGAACCGTCATATGAGCCGTACACAAATCCTGATCCGATTGAAACACGAGATCCTGACCCGAATAAATATGCTCTTATTATTAATACCGGGAATTGGGATAACCCCAATCGGTTTTGGAATGATATGAGTACAATGTATTGTGCCTTAAAAGAAAATAACGGTTTTATCGATGAGAATATTTTTGTTTATTCACTTACTTTTAATGAGCTATGGGATGGCGATATCTCACATGATCTTGATAAAGATGATATTGACGATATAGACGGACCCTGTTTCAAAGATGATATAATGGCAAGGTGCGACTGGTTTGCAAACAATCTTGGACCGGATGATCAGCTTTTTGTTTATGTGGAAAGTCATGGTTTAAATAATGGTAATGATTCTTATGTTGATATATATGAAGGACTTGTATGGATGATTGATCATTGGACATTATTGCATTATAATTTATATGATTCAGAACTCGCAGAATGGTTAACTCCGATAAATTGCGGAGAAATGATAACAATGGTTATGGCTTGCCATTCCGGTGGTTTCAAGGATAAATTATCAGATTATTCAACTTATGATGTTCAATGTGAAAACAGAGTTATTCATACGGCAACGAATATAGAACATAATGCTTGGACAGGAATAGGAGTAACTTTTGGTTTCTGCGAATTTGCCTATTATTGGACAACCGCAATAAGGGGAAGACATGCTCATCATTCTAATCCTTGGGTACCAAGTCATAATATCGGAGAGCATATATATTTACCACATGACTTCGATCCAGATAATCCTGCCGGTGGTGGCTTGCCTGGTGATCCTCCTAATGAAGGTAATAATGATGGTATAAGGCAATTCGGAGAAGTATTTGAATATTCTATTTACATGGATCAATATTGTGATTATAAGGGTTTTATCGGAATTTTGCCAAATAGAGAATTTCCTTTAGTTGCTTCGGAAATAGGTTTTGTAGATGATGTATTGAGTATGTATGGTTATGGAGGAGATATCACACATTCACAGACTGTATCAGGAGATTTTAATTTTGTTACCCCTGTAAAAATAGGACCGGAAGTAACGCTCATAATAGATGATGGTTCAAATTTAACTGTTTATGAAGATAACTCCTTAACTCTTTTTGGACGTAGTTTATTAGAAGTAACAAATGGTTCTAAATTTCAATTAGAAGACGGATCCTGTCTATATGGCACGGATCATACTGTATACGAAAACCCTACAACAGGACAGAGGTATGACACATGGGTAGAAGCATATCAAAATATTCCAAATATTGGAGCAGAACATGAAATTCCTGGTGATAGGGTTATAATCAACAATGATGGAAGATTTTGTGCTATTGGTTATTGGGATCGTATAACAATTAATTCTGTAGGAGATGGTTATGCATGGGATGGTTTTGAATTTAATAATAGTATTTTTTGTAATAATATACGATATTGTGATGTATCTAAAATAAGTCATATAAATGTAAATAATGCAGGCTTACTATTTGATAATTCAACATTTTCACATTGTGGGCAAATCTGTGCAAGAGATGGATCAGCTATAAATATTTTTAAAAGTATTATTGATAGTAATAGTGCTTGCCCTATTGTTAGTTATGGATCCTGTAATGAAATCCGTCAATGTGCTATAACTAATAATGATGGAAATGGTATCTCTGTATATTATCCATCAGTTAGCTCAAACGTTATTAGTGCTAATTATGAGATACAAAATAATTCTTATTGGGGCATTTCTTATTATGATACACCAGTATTTTCTATGTATAATAATATTGTTGAAAATGGTTCTCATGGTCTTGTTGCTTTAGGAAGCAGTGGCACGCCAGTTCTGGCAGGAAATCTTATTTCAAATAATGTGGGAGCTGAATTAATAAGTAACCGCTGGTGTTTCCCAGATTTAACTTCATATATAGGAACTTACGGACCCAACACAATAGAAGATGATGTTAATTCCGGTGGTGCAGATAATTATTTGCTTATGTGCGGAAACTATGACGGAAATAGAATTGATGTCCGTGGTAATAATTTCCCAAATGAGGATGACGATGACTTTGAAGATAGATTCTATCCATTCTATAATGCATATATCTTTGATGGTGAAAAGCCACCTGAAAAAATTCTATATGAAGAAGGAATAGCAGAAATAGCTGATTCGGTCTATGAATCAGCAAAACTTACAATGAAAAACATTGTAGATATTTATCCTGAGACAGAAACAGCTAAAAATGCTTTGCAATGGATTATGTATCTGGAAAAGTTCAGTGGTCATGATTATGTGAGTTTGCGAGATTATATTGAAAATATCGATGATGTTTCCTATCCTCATCTTGAGATAACAAAATACAACACTATAACTTCAACTTATATGGCAGAAAAGGATTATGAAGCTGCAATTACAAGATTGGAAGCTATTCTTGCAGATCCACCATCTGTTGCAGATTCTATCTTTGCGTATATTGATCAAGGATATTGCTACCTCAAGTTGGATGAACAAGGTGGTAAAGCCGATCCTGTAGAATGCAAGTTCAAGCCAAGGTCCTTTAATGAGTTTAAATATGTTTCTCAAAATCTTACAAAAAATCTGTTAGATAAAGCGATCCCTACTTCAGAACCTCCTACAACAGATCCGCAAACAATCGAATTTGTCTTACATCAAAATTATCCAAATCCTGCATCCCTATCAACCACATTCTCTTTTTCAATTCCTGCAAATACAAAAAATGCTGAACTAAAAATCTTTAACATCAAGGGACAGTTGGTTAAGACCTTTATACCTAAAAGCAACGAAAAAGGAACTACTGATAATTTTAAGTGGGACTGCAAAGATGAGACTGGTAGGACCTTAAGCAACGGTATCTACTTCTACAAACTCACTGCAGATAAGAAAGAAATCGTAAAGAAAATGGTTCTTATCAAATAATCCCCAAATATCTTAAAAATAAGAGAGACGTGTACTTGTGCGTCTCTCTTTCCTTTTAGGATTTACAATCAAGGAACGTACAGGAGGATTGACAAAAAAATCACAGGATGGAATTTCCATCAAAAATAAAAACCTTATAGGGGTTTGAATGAAGAAATTAATTATACTCATGACAGTTTTACTCTGTTTGCACACTACACTTTTTGCAAATTCTAATATTGATAAAAGCATATATGATGTTGAAATACCATATGCTGAGCAGTGGTATGAAGATCACCCTGGAGAACTTCCCATCTGGCTCACTGAAGAGGAAAAACTCCATCTCGATGAGATCGGAAAAGATTTCCGCTCTACTCTCGAACCTCCAGCGCCTGTCCGCCAACCTGCGGAATTCGATCCCATGCAGGGAGTGCTTATCCGCTATCCACTTGGTATCTCAACCGCGATCATTGCAGAAATGGCTGAAGATGTAATTGTCTATTGCGTGGTTTCATCCTACAGCCAAACCTCTGCATATAACGCGCTAAATAATGGTGGCGTGAACATGGACAATGTGGAATTTCTTATTGCTGATACCGATACATACTGGACACGAGATTACGGTCCATGGTTTATTTTTAACGGCAATAACGAACCTGGAATAACAGATTTTCACTATAATCGTCCCCGACCTAATGACAATGCAATCCCTTCATTCTGTTCGACCTATTTTGGCATTGATTACTATTATATGGATATTATCGCAACAGGCGGCAATTATATGACAGACGGGCATGGTATATCAGTTTCGACAGACCTTATATGGGAAGAAAATCCAAGTTTAACTCATGCAGAAATAAACACTCTCGTTGAAGAATATCTTGGCATAGAAACCTATCATGTTGTTCCTGATGTTAATGGAGAGTATATCAAGCATATTGACTGCTGGGGAAAATATCTAAGCCCCACACAGATTCAGATTCGGGAAGTTCCTCCAAGTCATTCTCAATACACGCTCATCGAGCAGGCAGTTGACTATTTTGAATCCCAACCGAGCTGCTACGGAACAAACTATGAAGTCCCGCGCGTGTACACTCCCAATAATCAGCCATATACAAACTCACTGATTCTCAACAATAAAGTATTGGTGCCGATCACGGGAAGCGGGTATGATGCACAAGCGATCGCATCTTATGAAGCAGCTATGCCCGGTTACGAAGTACTCGGCTTTACCGGCTCCTGGCAATCAACTGATGCATTGCACTGCAGAACTATGGGCGTCACAGATCAGGGAATGCTCTACATCTATCATGTGCCTCTTGCAGATACTATCAGCACCTCCGATGAAATTAATATTGCAACCAGCATTTTTGCTTATAGCGGTCAAACATTGATCTCAGACTCTCTCCTCGTCTATTGGAAACGCTCAACAGACATTCAATTTAGTGAACTTACCTTAAATCAAATTTTTGAAAATTTCTTCTCAGCAAGCATTCCTGCACAGCCAAACGAAACGATCATAAATTATTATATTCATGCTGCAGACAACTCCGGTAGAAGCGAAAATAACCCCTATATCGGAGCTCCAATGGCATATTCCTTTTATGTGATGAACTCCGTCTCTGTCGATGAACCGCAGCAAAATGCAATCACAGAAGCCACAAATTACCCAAATCCGTTTAGTGGCAACACAACTATTGCATTTACTTTGAAAAATAATCAATCTTCTAAAATTGAAATCGGGATCTATAATATTAAAGGACAGCTTGTTAATATCTTAACTACTCAAGCAAACAACAATCTCATTACATTAAACTGGGATGGTTCAGATCAGACAGGAAAAGATGTTCCTGCCGGCGTGTATTTCTATAGAATAATTCTTGATGGAAAGACCTTCACTCAAAAAATGTTGAAGGTAAGATAAGAACTCTTAGATTTAAGAACATCGAACACCAATTGAAGATTTTAGATCATACTACTTCTCAAATCTTAGATCGTTAATCATTATTCGATATTCATTGGAGTGTTTTTGATTTAAGAACATCGAACACCAATTGAAGATTTTAGATCATACTACTTCTCAAAATCTTAGATCGTTAATCATTATTCGATATTCATTGGAGTGTTTTTGATTTAAGAATGTCGAACACCAATTGAAGATTTTAGATCATACTACTTCTCAAATCTTAGATCGTTAATCATTATTCGATATTCATTGGAGTGTTTTTGATTTAAGAACATCGAACACCGATTGAAGATTTTAGATCATACTACTTCTCAAATCTTAAATCGTTAATCGTTATTCGATATTCAAATTAAATTCTATTCAGCTTCTGTAAATGTTCTCTATATGTTTTCGAGAAAATATGCCTCTTGTTCTTGCCTGCGAAAAAGAATAAATAATCTGTTTCCTGTGGGTGCAATGCCCCGAGAATAGACCGTATTCCTGGATTACAAATAGGCGTTGGCGGAAGCCCACTATATAAAT
>Ga0265595_1001156_pt1 | contig 21298 bp, 20 predicted proteins | sample saktaG_15_FD_190148 | JGI IMG/M metagenome (GOLD analysis project Ga0265595, IMG submission 190148) | Saline water microbial communities from Sakinaw Lake, British Columbia, Canada - sak_2013_06_06_50m | ecosystem: Environmental > Aquatic > Non-marine Saline and Alkaline > Saline ... | reverse complement strand
TTACGACTAAAATGGTGTTTTGGGGTAAGGTGTTGACTAGGTATCATGAAGTGGGATATAAAGAAGACGAGGTGGATAGATGTGGATAAAAGTGGGAGAAACCAGGGTTTCGGTGCATAACTCATGGGCGACGAATAAGGTATCCAGCGAAAAAAAGAGCGAAAGGCATCGTCGCAACAAGTTGCGACGTAAGTGTAATTTGCAAAGCTACGCTATGCAAATAACCTTAGCCTCGCTCACAAGACCGTGTTAATAGGACAATACGAACACACCATAGATAGCAAGAAGCGTTTAGCTCTGCCCGCAAAGTTTAGAGGAGAGCTTGGAGCCAAGATAATAGTCACAAGGGGCCTTGAGGGATGTCTTGCAGTTTATACAGAAAAAGAGTGGGCGACAGTGTCGGAGAAATTGGCGACATTAACAATGACTCAGGCAGAGGCAAGATCTTATACAAGAATGATTTTAGCGGGCGCTATGGAAGTTTGCCTAGATAAGCTTGGCAGAATTCTTATCCCGGATTATTTAAAGGAATATGCAGGACTAAAGAAAAGCGTTGTTATTTGTGGTTTGTCTAACAGATTAGAGGTGTGGGATTCTGAAAAGTGGGATACGTATAAAAAAGAAGCAGAAAAAGGAGTTGACGAAATGGTTTCTAAATTGGGCGGACTCGGGATTTAAATAAAACGACGGATAAGGTATTCAGCGTCCCCGCTTAGCGGGGCCGAAGCAATCTTGTTCGCCTCGCTAATAAGACCGTGATACATACAGCAGTTCTTAAAAAAGAAGTTATAGAGTCTCTTAGCTTAGAGCAAAACGAAAATTTTGTTGATTGTACAATAGGTGAGGGTGGACATTCAGAAGAAATAATCAAACATATTGGACCAAATGGAAAGATTTTAGGGATTGATTTAGACCCTCATCAAATTTCGGCAAGTCAATGGTTGCAGGCGCAGTTTAAAGAGAGAATAATTTTAGCTAATGACTCCTACACTCATCTAAAAGAAATAATAGAGAGGAAAAATTTTGGGCCGGTTAACGGCATCTTGTTGGATTTAGGAATGTCTTCAGCTCAACTAGAAGGGACTCACAAGGGGTTTTCTTTCCAGGTAGACCAGGGCCTAGACATGCGATATAACGACGAGGTAGGGCACTTGACCGCAGAAAAAATTGTAAACGAGTGGCCAGAAGAAAGGATTAAACAAATGCTTGAAGACTACGGTGAAGAAAATTTTGCAAAAAAAATCGCAAAGAATATAGTTGAGCAACGCAAACTAGGAAGGATTAAAACAACATTTCAATTAATAGAGATAATAAAGGATGCCACACCGGCACCGTATTGGAGAGGAAAATTACATTATGCGACAAGAACATTTCAGGCGTTAAGAATAGCAGTTAACGATGAACTAGAGAACGTAAAAACGGTTTTACCGCAGGCAGTCTCAATTTTAGCTCCAGGAGGAAGGTTAGCGGTAATATCATTTCATTCTCTAGAAGATAGAATCGTCAAAAACTTTTTTGCCAAGGAGGCAAAAAATGGAACAATAAAATTATTAAATAAGAAGCCGATAACTGCAGGGAATAGCGAGCTTAAAGAAAATCCTCGTTCAAGATCTGCAAAGCTTAGAGCAATAATAAAAATATAAAAGCGACGGATAAGGTGTTCAACGTCCCCGCTAAGCGGGGCCGAGGCAATCTTGTTCGCTTCACTCACAAGACCGTGACAACAGCTGTATTATCATATTCAAGGGCCCAGAGGAAAGATTATTCGGGAATTAAATTACTTAATTTTCCTTCAGTCAATTGGAAGGCAATCTGCACCATAGGATTTTTTATGGCGTCAGCTTTGTTGATTTTTTATGTTTGGCAGGTAAACGGTTTGATTAACGGCTCGTATCTTGTAAGTAGCTATGAGAATCAAATAAGTAAACTTTCAGACGAAAATAAAAATCTAGAGGTTTCATTTGCTGAGAATAGTTTTTTGGGAAGCGCCCTCGAAAAAATTCAGGCATTAAATTTTCAAAAAACTACCTCTGTAAGATATATTCAAATACCCGAGAATGCCCTGGCGAAAGCGAACTAAAGTTAAAATTTGTAAGATAGGCGTCTAGAATGAAAAAAAACAGAAACTTAAGATTGGGTATAGTACTTGTACTTATTGTGCTTTTTGGGGCAGCTATCATTGGCCGCCTGTTTTTATTGCAGGTTAAAAATCGCAAGCTTTATGAAGCTCAAGCTCTTGGTCAACAGATGTCATTTAACAAAATTATTGGCTCTAGAGGTCAAATATTTGGAGTTTCTTCGCAGGAAACCAAGGGGAAGTCGGGGTCTGGCCAGGTAAAGACATTTGCTATAAATAAGGATAGCTGGACAATATCTGCAAATCCGGAAAACATTCCCGATAAGACAGTCTTTGCCGAGACGTTAAGTGAGGTTATTAACCAAACTCAAGAGCAGATATTATTAGCGCTAGACAGTGAAAGCTCTTATGTGATTTTAGCTAAAGATATATCTTCTACCGATTTTGAAAAAATTAAAAAACTAAATCTTAAGGGATTATCGTGGCAGAACGATCCGGAAAGATTTTATCCTCAAGGAGAAATGGTCTCCCACACTTTGGGATTTTTAGGAGGTGAGGGGTTTGGTCAATATGGTATTGAAGGGTATTATGAGGATATTTTAGCGGGCGAATCGGGAATTCAGCAAGAAAAAGCGGGGTTGGATTTGCTTTTTTCCAATTCTAACCAAATATCTTTAGATGGCTCGGACGTTTATTTAACTATAGATTATAATATACAATTTCAGGCAGAAACATTATTGGAACAAGAGAAAATAAAAAATGACATAGATTCGGGACAAATAATAGTTATAAAACCGGATTCCGGAAGAATTGTAGCTTTAGCTGATTTTCCAAACTATAATCCTAATCAGTATTCCAAAGTGAGAAGCTTAGAGATTTTCCAAAACTCTGCTGTTCAAAAACTTTTTGAGCCCGGTTCTATTATGAAAGCATTTACTATGGCCGCGGCAATAAATGAGGGAAAGGTATCTCCTGATACAGTTTATACAGATACGGGAGTGGTAAAATTTGGCACCAAAAAAATTAGTAATTATAATAACGAGGTTTACGGGGAGCAAACAATGACTCAAGTTTTAGAAAAATCAATTAATACTGGGGCGGTATTTGCAGAACAACAAATTGGTAAAGATTTGTTTTTAGACTATATTAATAAATTTGGTTTTACGTCTAAGACCGGAGTTGATATTCAAGGAGAAGTTTCCTCGCGGAACGAGAACATTAAAAGCGGTATCGAGATGAATCTTGCAACCGCATCCTTTGGACAAGGAATTGAGGTGACCCCTATGCAGATGGCCAGAGGATTTTGTGCTTTAGCTAATGGTGGCCGGTTGGTAAAACCATATATAGTTGAAAAAATTATAAACGGCGGAGATGAAGTTTACACAAAGCCGGAATTTTCTGAACCTATTCTTTCTCAACAAACAATTTCGCAACTGAATGCAATGTTGGTAAATGTTTTAGATAAAGGGTTTAATAGCGCAGCAAAAATTCCAGGATATTATATGGCAGGCAAAACCGGAACGGCACAAGTCCCTCTTAAAAATGGGAAAGGATATGAAACTAATAAAACTATTCAAAGTTTTGCGGGGTATGGTCCGGCGTTTAATCCGCAGTTTGTAATATTAATAAAACTAGACAATCCTAAAGTGTCTGTGTCTGCGCTTTCTGCAGTCCCTATTTTTAAGCAATTAGCGCAATACATATTGAACTATTGGCAAATCCCACCCGACTACGACATAAACGCCGAATAACACCATTTAATCAAAAAGCGCCAGCAATGGCGTTTTTTACTGTGGTCCCAATGGGATTCGAACCCATGTTACTTGCTTGAGAAGCAAATGTCCTAGACCGGGCTAGACGATGGGACCATTTTTTTATAATTTTAGCACAAAGTTTCCTTTTTGTCTATTCTCCGATTTATAGGTTATCCCCATGCTTGGGTTGTTTTTTTATAGTATAATAAACAAATGCTTAAAGATTTATTCAAAGATTATATCTATCCCATTGCTGTTTACGCGGGAGGAATGGTAGGAGTCGGATTTCTAGCCTTACCGTATATTGCAATGGAAACTGGCATTTGGTTAATGCTTTTGTATTTTTTAATTATTACGACTCTAATTATTGTAATAGGCTTAATTTTTTGTCAGATAAGCCTCAAAACTCCTGATTTTAAAAGATTTCCTGGTTTTGCCGGTCATTATTTGGGAAAGTGGGGTTGGGCACTAGCTATGGCCTCAGTAGTTTTAGGAGTTTTTATAACACTTCTAGTTTATTTGATAATTGGTGGACAATTTTTAACTGCCGTATTTCAGCCGATATTTTCTGGGAATATTTTAACTTATACCTTGATTTATTTTATTGCAGCCTCGGTAATATTGTATTTTGATATAAAGGTAATCTCAAGGGCGACATTTCTAGGGATAACGCTTCTTTTAGTTTCTTTGTTTTTTGTTTTTATAGAGGGTTTCCCGCAGATAAAAATAAGTAATATTTTTATCTCGAGTCCTGATTTTTTACGTAGTTTGTTTTTACCTTATGGGGCTTTGTTGTTTGCCCTTTGGGGCATAGGGCTAGTTCCGGAGGTAGAGGAAATGATTTCTGGCAAAAAGAAAAACCTAAAAAAAATAATAACAATATCTACGATATTAGTTTCTATTTTTTACTTTTTATTTATTCTTTTAATTTTAGGTATAACCGGTAGTCAAACGCAAGAAACAGCTCTTGTTGGGCTTATTGGAACCTTGCCAAAATTATTAGTTTCTATTTCGCTCTTTTTTGGGGTCGTTGCAACTTTTACAGCCTTTATCGCGCAAGGTATAATACTGAAAAAGACTTTGATGTTTGACTTAAAAATTAAACGTAATCACGCATTTGTAATTACTTGCTTCACGCCGTTTATACTTCTTTTGTTGGGTTTGAAATCTTTTATTCCTTTATTGTCTTTAACCGGAGGAGTTTTAATTGGCATCGACGGAATTTTGATTTTACTAATGTACAAAAAAATTGGAGGGAAAAATATGGTAATCTATCCCTTGTCTTTAGTTTTTTTACTGGGATTAATCTACGAAATAATATATTTTATAAAATAATATGATTTTTGAAATAGTAGGTCTTATTGCGTCGCTACTTGTTCTTGCTTGGCTAAGTTCAAGGCTTACGACAACGTTGGTTGATATTGCCAAATATTTGCATTGGAGAGAGTTTATCGTTGCATTTTTTGTGATGGCCTTTGCGGGAGCTTTGCCTAACTTTTTTGTTGATATCAACGCAGCCCTTCATGGTCTGCCGCAGATAGCATTCGGAGATATTTTAGGAGGTAATTTGGTAGACCTAACTTTGGTTCTGGCTATTGCGGTACTTTTTGGTTCAGGATCTTTACCGGCCGAAAGTGAAATGGTTCAAAAATCTGCCATTTTTACCTCTGGAGTTGCTCTCTTGCCAATATTTTTGGTTTGGGATGGAAAGCTAGGTAGAATAGACGGTATTATACTTTTAGCTGTTTTTGCTTTTTACGCCTGGTGGCTTTTTTCGAAGGAGGATAGATTTAAAAAAGCTTATAGGGGAAGGCCAAAAAGTCCGGTTAAGGGATTTTCTAGTTTCTTAACCAATCTGGTAAAAATAAGTATTTTTTTAGTATTGCTATTGATAACTTCTTTTTTCGTTATTAATTCTGTACAATTCTTTTCTGTACAATTTGGGATATCGCTTTCGCTCGTTGCTATTTTAATAGTTGGCTTGGGGAACTGCTTCCCTGAAATTTATTTCTCAATTATTTCTGCTAAAAAAGGAGAGAATTGGATGATTTTAGGGGACTTAATGGGCTCTGTCATGGTCTGCGCAACCTTGGTCCTTGGAATTGTTGCTCTAATCGCTCCTTTTGAAATCCAGGATCTATCGCCATTTATGATAACTAGAGTTTTTACATTTGTAGCTTCCTTATTGTTTCTTGTTTTCATAAGAACTGGCAGAAAAATTAACAGGATAGAAGGACTTATTTTTCTATTTGTATATATTTTATTTCTTTTGGTAGAGATATTTCTTCCAAGTATAATCAGATAAATTATTAATGGCTTTTTCTCAATATACTTTAAAAACAGCGAAAGAGGTGATGGATTTTTTTGGGACCAAGGACGATGGCCTTTCAAAAAAGGATGTTTTTTCGGCGCGCGAGAAATATGGATTTAACGAAGTAGAAACAAAGAATGCTAGTGTTTTTAACGTTTTACTAAGACAATTTAAGTCTCCGTTTACTTATTTGCTTTTCGCAGCGGCTTTGATATCTTTTTTTATTGGGGAGAGAATTGATTTTATTGTTATATCCAGCGTTGTGGTCTTAAACATATCTATTGGTTTTTTTCATGAATATAGGGCGGAAAGGGCTGTCTATCTTTTACGTAGATTTGTTCCGCAGAACGTAAAAGTTTTAAGGAAAGGGGCTGAAATAATTATTACTAAAAAAGAAGTTGTTCCTGGAGACATAGTTTTGTTAAAAGCGGGGGACAGGGTCCCCGCCGATTTACGGGTAATGAGCGCGGAGAACTTTTTAGTTGACGAGTCCTCTCTGACCGGCGAGTCGGTTCCCGTAGCTAAGATTTCTGAGCCCCTTAGCAAAGAAACGGAAGAAATTTTTAAAGCAAAAAATATTCTTTTTTCTGGCACTAGCATTATTTCTGGCCAGGCGCAGGCAGTAGCAATTGGTACGGGCAAAAATACGGCTTTCGGAGAGATAGCGGAAATGGTTTCTTCTGGCACAAAGCAATCATCATATGAAAAAAGCATTATCTATTTTTGTAAGCTGGTATTAAAAATAGTATTGGTAACAATATTACTTTTGTTTGCAGCAAACATTGTAGTGAAGGGCCTTAGTAATTTTTTTGAATTTCTTCTTTTCTCAGTCGCCCTAATTATTAGTATTTTACCGGAGGCCTTGCCTGCAGTTGTAACGTTCTCATTATCAAGGGGGAGCTTAAAGTTGGCAAAAAAACATGTTGTTGTGCGACACCTTACAGCCGTTGAGGATTTGGGGAATATTGAGGTTCTTTGTACAGATAAAACAGGAACACTAACAGAGAACAAGCTTTCTCTAGAGGAAATTGTTTCTTCTGACAAAAGAAAATGTTTACTGTTTGGTCTTTTAAGTTCAGATGTAAATGACCACAAGGAGTCAATTTTAAACCCATTTGACTTGGCATTATTTGAGAAATCTCCGGAGAATTTTTGGCAGGAATACAAAAAGCACGAAATTCTTTTTGAGCTTTCATTTGATTCGGACAGAATGAGGTCTGGTTTTGTGATAAAGGATAAAAAAGGCAATAGATTTTTAATAGTAAAGGGAGCGCCCGAGGTTCTTTTGGGTCTTTGCTCTAAGGTAAGCTATAAGGCTTCAAAAAAAGAAATAGAAGAAGATGCCCGTCGAGAGGGCAGAGAGGGTAAAAGGGTTCTGGCGATTGCTTTTAAACAAATAAGTAAAGATACTATCACTGTGGCCGATGAGAAAGGGCTTACCTTCTTGGGATATTTTGTTTTTGAGGATCCTTTGAAAAAAAGTACAAATGAGGCAATAAGTTTGGCCAAAAAGCTGGGGGTTAAAATAAAGGTTATTACTGGAGACTCAAAAGAGGTTGCGGGATACGTTGCCACTAAAATGAAATTAATAAATGATCCAGCTGACGTGTTTTCCGCTGAAGATTTGGAAAAAATGACGTCAGAAGAATTTGATGATGCGTGTGATGACGGTTCTGTCTTTGCCAGGATATCTCCCCAGTTAAAATATAAAATAGTAAAATCCTTGCAAAAGAAATACGATGTTGGTTTTTTAGGAGAAGGGATTAATGATGCGCCTGCGTTAAAAATTGCCAACGTTGCAATTGTTGTGCAATCTGCCTCTGATGTATCGCGCGAGGTTTCAGATGTTGTTTTACTACAAAAAGATTTAAGAGTTATTGTTGAGGGCATTAAGACTGGAAGGCAAATCTATTCTAATATAAACAAATATATAAAGTGTACACTGGCCAGCAACTTCGGAAATTTTTATTCAATCGCCGTCATTTCCTTATTTATAAATTATCTTCCAATGCTACCAGTCCAGATTTTATTGGCAAACATTTTATCTGACTTTCCTTTAATATCTGTTGCCACAGATTCAGTTGACGTAGAAGAATTAAAAAAGCCAAAAATGTATCGTCTAAGTTCTGTTTTACCTTTGGTTATGATGCTCGCAGTAATTAGTACGGTTTTTGATTTTATTTTTTTCGCAATTTTTTATAAATTACCTCCGTCAGGCATTCAGACGCTTTGGTTCATAGAAAGCGTTTTATCTGAACTTGTTTTAATATTTATAATAAGGACAAGATATCTTTCCTGGAAAGCAAAAAAGCCTAGCTCTACCTTAGTAATATTTTCTGTATTAAGCGGAGCGTTTGTGATTTTTCTACCATTTTTTATTTTTGGTCAGGAGCTATTTCGCTTTACAACTCCAGCCGTAATTCCTTTATTAATAGTTTTCGGCCTACTTGCGTCTTACGGCGCCATAAGCGAAGTCACAAAACTAATATATTTCCATTATTGGAAACCCAGGGGAGCAACCACGTGACATTGATAAATATTACTTAAGGCATATAATTAAATAATATTTTTAATACTAATTATTAAAATTTTAAAACATAAAGATGAGAATTAAATCTTTTTTAATCACAGCTATTTTTTCAGGAATAATTTTATGTTCCGCGGGGATTGCTAGTGCGCAAGCCGTAGATAACTCAGCTTTGATTGCCCAGATTCAAGCTCAAATAGCCCAGTTAACAGCTCAATTGCAGACAATGTTGGCCCAACAAGACACAGTGACGGCAACGTGGTGCCACAATTTTAACACTAATTTAGGATTTGCAAACTCTGGCACGAGTGAAGTCTCTCAACTCCATATAGCCCTGCAAAAGCAAGGTATTTCTTATGCCCCCGACGGCGACAACGTCTATTCCGACGGCACTTCTCGTGCAGTAATTATCTTCCAAGAGAGATATGCTTCAGAAATTTTAACTCCTGTCAGGTTGACTCGTGGCACCGGTTTTACCGCTTCATCCACCAGAGCCAAACTCAATGCGCTATACGGTTGTAGTCAAGCAGCCCAAACAACTCCGACGGTTCCAACAATAGCAACTTGTGCCGAGAGCAACTGGACATCAACTCTAAACCCATCAACTTGTCCCGCTTCCGGCCAACAGACCAAAACTTGGACTAAGACAGGAACCTGCCAAAACGGAGCATTTCACCCGTCAGTAGAAACAGTTATTTGTACGCCCGTAACACCTCAATCAACAACCTGCACCAGCTTCACTTACTCTGACTGGAGCGCTTGCTCTGCCAGCGGAACTCAAACAAGAACCGTTACATCATCTCTACCGGCTGGTTGCGTCGGTGGAAACTCAATACTTTCTCAAGCGTGTACATATACTCAGCCATCGACGGGATCAACCTGCACCAGCCCATTTTTTAATGGCGTTTGCTATGCTACCATATCAGCAGTGGGAGGGGGCCAAGCTTATGGGCCTGTTGTGGCCGCTACAAAAGGTACAATCCTTCCCTCCCAGTACACTCCGTATTCGGACGATCCGTATTCGTACGAGAGTAAGGTTTGGAGGTTTATGAACCCCAGCACCTCCAGCACTCACTGGAGGTTAGATATTATACAGACAGGCACTCAATATAAAGCATGGTTGATTACAGGAGCAGCGGCACCCAATCCCTGGCTCGGAGTCAACTATAATGGTGCGAGCGAGATGTTCTATGCTTATGGAGGTCCAAATGGTAATTATGCAGTCATTCCGATTGTTGGGATCCAACCAGGAGTTACATTTACACTTCCGGGGACTATTAGTGGTGTGGGGCGATTACCGGATTTGGTTGGTGCCACAGCGACCATTACTTTAATGGGAACACCTCCATCGCCAGCGCCAGCGCCAGCGGGAACCTGCACCAGCTTTAAATACTCTTACTCTGGTTGGAGCGCCTGCTTTGCCAACGGAACCCAAACAAGAACTGTTGGTGAAGTGTCTTCTCTACCGGCGGGGTGTGTTGGGGAGGGTCCAATACTTTCCCAAGCGTGCACCTACACTCCGCCATCGACGGGATCAACCTGCACCAGCGTTGGCATATCTAACTGGAGCGCTTGTTCTGCCAGCGGAACTCAAACAAGAACCGTAACGTCTTCTTCGCCAGTGGGTTGTACTATAAATCCCGCATGGTCGTTTTCTCGAGCATGCACTTACGTTCAGCCATCTACAGTAACGACAGATTGCACCCCCTATTACTCCGATATTATTGCATATAATCCCGCTCTCCACGTGGCTGTGCGTTCGGGAGAAACTCGTAATATTTATTGGTCAGCACCAGGAGCATCAGCATCATCAACTGTAAGTATTTCTATAAGTTGCGAAAACGACCCGTCAATAATTTCTATCGTTGGTGGTATATCTGCCAGAAGCGGTTTTTATTCATGGACAGTTCCCAATAACGCTCATTTTACCTCTGTCCCTCGTTTATGCTCGGGGTATAAAGTTTCTTATTTAACTGGTGGACCGGTTGTATGTCCGAAATGAGACACACAGGTAACGCCATGTTCTACTAAATTCTGGTAAAATTGGAATATAGTATATTAAAATAATGTTATGGATTTAATATTAATACTTTTAATTATAATTGCGGTTGGGGTGGTAATGGCGATTTTTTTACTTACACGGAAAAGTCCTTCGGCGGGCTCAGGACAAAAGCAAGACGATAACTCGTTCTTGCTTTTGCAACAACAGATTGGCCAGATTGCAAATGCCGTGGATACTAAGCTTTCGGAGTCAAACAAAAATGCGCAGGAGCAGTTTAAACATTCGGCAGATATTATAAGAAATGTTACAGAGAGGTTAACCAGATTAGACGAAACAAACAGGCAGGTTGTGGGGTTTGCCGACCAGCTTAAAAACTTGCAGGATATTTTAAAAAATCCAAAACAGCGGGGGATTCTTGGAGAGTATTATTTAGAGACTGTTTTAAAAAATGTTCTACCGCCGGCATCTTTTCAGATGCAGTATTCTTTCTCCAACGGAGAGATTGTTGACGCGGTTGTCTTTGTAGACAAAAGAGTTATTCCAATAGATTCAAAATTTTCTTTAGAAAATTATAATAGAATAATCCAAACAAATGATCCTGCAGAGAAAAAACGATTTGAAACAGCTTTTATAAACGACTTAAAACTTAGAATAGACGAAACCTCAAAGTATGTAAGACCTGAGGAAAAAACAATGGACTTCGCTTTTATGTTTATTCCGTCGGAGGCTGTCTATTATGATTTATTGATAAATAAGGTTGGCGCAATTGCCGAGGATACAAATAACTTAATTTATTACGCGGGGAAAAAGAAGGTTATTGTTGTATCTCCAACCTCTTTTCTTGCTTATCTGCAGACAGTTTTACAGGGTCTAAGAAACCAAAAGATATCTGAGCAAGCGCAGACTATAATTAAGGAGGTTGAAAGGCTAGGAAAGCACCTTTTTACATATTCGGAATATATGAAAAGATTAGGCCAGCATTTAGATGTGGCCGTAGGTAGTTATAATAAAGCAGGCAAAGAGTTGCAGAAAATTGATAAGGATGTGGTAAAGCTTACGGCAGGGGAGGCAAAGATAGAAATTGAGGAAATCGATCGTCCAGAGCTTGGGGGAGTTGACGATTAGGATATTATTTGATAAACTATCATTATCGCTCGGCAACAGACTTTTTTCCGTCTGCTGGTAACCCCCTTTGTCCTGTAGGACAAGTGGACCAGGGACTACAAAAAGTTTATTGCCTCGCTTATTTTTATGCTCGCAATAATAAAAACTGGTGGAAAACAATACATTGTTAAGCCAGGAGACAAACTAAAAATTGAAAAACTGGATAAAAAAGAGGGGGAAGAGATTTCTTTTTCTGATGTTTTGTTAGTTGAAAAAAGTAAAAAGGTTGATGTTGGAACACCGCTAGTTAAAGCAGAAGTTCAAGCAAAGGTTTTGAGCCAGGGAAAGGAGGATAAGGTTATCGTGTTTAAATATAAGGCAAAAAAAAGATATAGCAGGAAAATCGGGCATCGACAGCCGTTTACGGAAATTGAAATTACAGGAATTAAGTAATAAAAGCCCCATTTTTTGGGGTTTTTTATTAACACTTGGCTTTTGCAACTTAACAACTCACGGTTCGTGGGAGTTTTTATAAGGGAAAGGATTCTATGATGGCAAATGTACTATCTGTATTGGAGGTTGGTACGGTGTATGTCCTTGCACCCAGTGGCGGAGTTGCTCTGGGGCTGAAAACATATGGCGAACATCACACAAATGACTGTAAGATGTTATTGAGAATCATGGATGGCCCAGATTCTAACGGTACATTCGGATTTACAACTCGCACGAAAGATGGAAAATTTCTGGGACCGTTTGGGGGGTGGAGTATAATAGACGAGGCGCAAATGCGCATACGGCCGGAAGATGTAGAGCCGTTATAACCGTAGCGGCTTTTTTATTTAAGAAAATAATGGTAATTTTAAGACAATAAATGTATGTACAGAAAAGGGCAAAAAAATGAATTTTACACCATAAAGGCGCGAGAGGAAGGCTATCCTGCCAGGTCGGTGTATAAATTAAAAGAGATAGACGAAAAGTTTAAGGTTATCGCTTCTGGCGATAAGGTTTTGGATTTAGGCTCGGCGCCCGGGTCTTGGATGATTTATTTATCAAATAAGGTTGGGAGCACGGGCATGGTCGTTGGGCTAGATTTAGAGGATGTGGCTATAGAAAAAAAACAGAACATGGTTTTTTATAGACGAGATATTTTAGCTTTAACGTCCAAAGATTTGCAGGAAATAGGAGCTCCGTTTAATGCGGTTGTAGCCGATTTGGCGCCCAAAACTTCTGGGGTGCCATCAATTGATGCTGGGAAGTCTTTAGAGCTTTGTGAGATGGCTCTTGATGTTGCTAAAAAATCTCTGCGGGAAGGAGGAATATTTTTAACTAAAATTTTTGAAAGCGAAGATACAAAAGAATTTACCGAGAACATAAGAAAAAATTTCACGGAAGTAAGGCGAATAAAACCGCAGGCAGTTATGAAGCAAAGTAGGGAGTTTTATATTTTAGCAAGAGGGTTTCATGAATAAGGAAGAAATGTGGTTGTTGAACGAAAAATATAACGGCCAACAGACAGAAAAATTTAAAAAAGATTTAAAAAGATTACAGGCAGGAGAGCCTGTTGATTTTGTAATTGGGTTTAAGGATTTTTTGGGAATAAAAATAGATTTATCTAAGAAGACGTTAATACCACGCCCCGAAACAGAGTTTTGGGTGGGAGAGGCGATGAAAAAGATATCTTACGATTTACAAAGCTTTGCAAATCGCAAGATTAGGTGTTTGGATATTTTTGCGGGGTCGGGGTGTATCGGTGTTGCCTTGTTAAAATCGTTTGATATTTCGCGACGTTCGAACGCGAACGTTGTTAAATATCTATTATGCGACATATCTGACTACGATAAAAAGGCAATTGCGCAGATTAAAATAAATTGTAAATTAAATAGAATAAATCCAAAAAGATATAGAATAATTAAGTCGGATATATTTAAAAATATAAAAAATACCTACGATTATATTTTCGCAAACCCGCCATATATCCCAATTACGCGAAAAAACAAAATTCAGAAATCAGTTTTAAAATTTGAGCCTAGGAATGCTTTGTTCGGCGGAGTCGACGGACTTTTTTATATTCGAAAATTTTTAAAAGATGCAAAAAATTACCTCAACGAAGACGGGGAAATTTTTATGGAATTCGATCCTCCGCAAAAAAAGGGAATTGAGAAATTAATTAAGCAGTTTAATTATAAAAAATACAAATTCAACAAAGACCAATACGGTAGATGGCGTTGGGTAACCGTTGGTTAGTTCTATTCTGCGATACCGGAAAGCAATTGACAGAAATATTAAAATCCTGTAATTTAGAAAAGTAAGTGCTTTCGCGTGAAAGCGCAAAATAGAGAGGTTCGTTGATAATTGTGAGGAGGCCTAAAATGGGCAAGCGGAAAATTCGTGTAACGACCGACGTAAGGGATGGATGTCTCATGCGCGTGCAAGTTGTAAATTGCCCGTCACATGACGGCAAAGTTCGCACGATTTGCGATCTGGGCAATGATACCCTTGTGGTTGTTGCCACAGATCGCATTAGCGCCTTTGACGTGGTTATGCCCAACGGCATCCCGGACAAGGGTCGCGTCTTAACGCAGATCAGCGCATTCTGGTTCGCTCTGATGGACCCTCTCGGGCCTGATCATATGATTTCCACAAAACTGGAGGATATGCCGCCCGAATTACAACTGGATGAGCTGGACGGTCGGGTCATGTTGTGCCGCAAATGCAAGGTTGTGCCAATCGAGTGTATAGTCCGTGGCTATGTCGCCGGCAGCGGGTGGAAGAGTTACGATGCCAACGGAACGGTATGCGGTATTCATCTTCCTCCCGGCCTCAAGCAGTGCTCCAAATTGCCCGAGCCGATCTTCACGCCCTCGACCAAGGCTGAAACCGGCCATGACGAGAATATCTCCTTCGACGACATGTGTCAATCCCTCATGTCGCTTTTCGGACCAGATGGCCATAATATGGCCACTACACTTCGTGTTCGGTCGCTGGCGGTCTACAACCGTGGCCGGGCGTACGCGACCGAGAGAGGTATTATTCTCGCCGACACGAAGTTCGAGTGGGGGGTCGATTCCGATGGTCAGATTCGGCTGATTGACGAGTGCCTGACCCCGGACTCAAGCCGCTTTTGGCCTGTCGATCAGTACGAGCCTGGCCACGACCAGCCCAGCTTTGATAAGCAGTTCGTTCGCGATTACCTGGACAAAATCAAGTTCAACCGCACCCCACCGGGCCCGGTTCTCCCGGCCGATATTGTCAGGAAGACGCGCGCCAAGTATATCGAGGCCTTCACTCGTCTGACTGGCGAGGAATTTCCTTGGCAAGTAGTAAGCGGGTCGATTTTCTAATTAGAGGACTTCAATGTCCCTTTTTCCGCAAGGATGGAGGGGCTTTTTTTTGTTGTGAATTTCTGCTATTATATGTATGAATATGGCAAATGGAAAAACAATACAATTATCACCGAATTCGTTAAATTTATTTTTGGAATGTCCGCATTGTTTTTGGCTAGATAAAAATTTAGGAATTAAAAGGCCGCCACCATATCCGTATGCTTTAAATTCTGCCGTAGACAGTTTATTAAAAGAAGAATTTGATACGTATCGTTCAAAGAAGATACAACCACCCTTGCTTGAAGATAAAAAAATAAAAGCTCGTTTATTTGGAAATCAAAAATTACTGAATCAGTGGAGAAACAATCTGGCGGGAATAAGATATTTTGATGCGGATCTTAAGGCGACATTGTTTGGAGTGGTTGACGATGTTTTAGAATTTGAAAATGGAAAAATAGCGCCGTTAGATTATAAATCAACCGGAAGCACGGCAGCAAAAGTATATGACAGATTTCAATTACAGTTAGATACGTACACATTTTTAATGGAGAAAAATGGATATAAAACAGCTCACAAAGGATATTTGGCCTTCTATATAGTAGATAAGAGTAGGGGATTTATTGACCGCTTACCATTTAGAAAAGAGATTATAGAAATGGATACAAACCCTGCGGATATTTACGAAATTTTTAAAGACGCTGTTTGTGTTTTGCGAGAATCAACTCCGCCAAAACACAGCCGAGATTGCCAATTTAAAAAATGGCTAGACGGCGCAAGGGGTTTTTCATAAAAACTAGGTAACACAACTTTACACGTATTTGGGCTTGACACGCCCTTTTTAATTATATAAGATACTTATATAATATGAAAAATAGCAGAGAGAATCAAATCGAAGGCCTTCTTTTGAGTTTTCACAACGCTCAGCAAAAGGTAATCTCCCAGGGAAAGTTTTTGCATCCCTGGGCCGATATCACATTTTCACAATGGGTGGCGCTTGGTGTTGTAGAAAAAAATAAAAAATGTTCGATAGACGAAATATCAAAGGCCTTACATGTAAGCAGTAGCGCGGCAACCCAGCTTGTGAATTGTCTTCAAAGAAAAGGTTTTGTTGCAAGGAAAGTCGGGATAAATGACAGAAGAGTTTCTGCAGTGGAGCTTTCTCTAAAAGCCAAGAAACTTTTTAATTCCATGAAAAAAAAGAAAACTAAACATATAAAAAATCTTTTTTCTAATTTTAATGATAGGGAATTAAAAATATTTGTTTTTTTAATAAAAAAAATAACCGTAAGTATCTAAAATATAATTTATTTGATATAATTAATAAAATAACAGCGATAAGTGTTCAGCGTCCCGCTTAGCGGGACGAAGTGGATACCATCGCTCACAGACCCGTGAAAATACCAAAATTTTTAAAACGAAAAAGAAATATCTGGATTATCGCTATTTTAGTTGTAATTATAATAATCGGATACTTTATTTTTAAACCAAAGGTAAATACATCTATCCAGACAGGTACGGCTGAAAGACAAAATTTGCAACAGACAGTTCTTTCAACCGGCCAGGTAGTTAGTGGAACAGATCTCACTTTAGGTTTTCAGGGAAGTGGCGTTGTCAGAAAAATTTCAGTAATTGAGGGGGACAAAGTAAAGAAAGGACAAGTTTTAGCATCATTAGATCAATCTTCTGCTCTTGCTACGCTTACTTCTGCTAGGGGTTCATTAGCGCAAGCCCAGGCAAATTACGATAAACTGATAGCGGGTGCGTCACTTGAAGATATTAACAACACGGCTGTTATAGAGTCTCGTAGAGTTGTTTTAGACGGTGCATATAGTAGCGCCCTAAACACCTTAGACAGCGCTCGCCTAAAAGTCTATAATGCTTTAGCTGCCGTAACGGCGTTGCAAAATACTTATTTCACCGATTTCTCACAAAGCGCCAGAGATGGAAAAACACAGATGCAAACTGCTTTTGCGTCCATAGAATCATCTTTAAATAAGGCAAAAATAAGCAAACTACCGTCAGACATCGACAGCGCCCTATCTACGGCGATTTCTTCTTTAAATATAACTTCAAGCGCCCTGAAAGTTATTCGTGATACGCTAGATGAAACTTATTATTACGGGAGGATCCCCGATTCAGAAAGAACGGCAATGGATACCCAGAGGGCAAATATTAACTCTGCTTTAACGAGCGTTACTAATGATCAACAAACAGTTTTAAGCGCTAAGATATCGCTATTACAAAGTCAGCCGGAAATTAATTTGGCAAAAGCTCAAATATTATCAGCGCAGGGGCAAGTTGATGCGGCCCAGGCAGCGTTGAATTACACAATTATAGTAGCGCCAATGTCCGGGACAATTACGGAAGTAGACGTAAAGGTTGGAGAACAGGCAACGGCTATGGCAAAAGCAATAGTTTTGCAGGATGTTAATAATTTACATGCCGAAGCAAACGTAAGTGAAGCAAACGTTGCCTCTCTTCAGATTGGCCAAGATATTGATTACACCCTTGATGCACTGGGGCCTGATGAACATTTTTCTGGCAAGGTCTTAAGTATTAATCCTGCATCTACTGTGATTTCCGGCGTTGTTAATTATGAGGTTAAGGGAAGCCTAGAGAATATCCCGAATATAAAGCCAGGAATGACAGCTAATATAACCATCTTGTCCGCAGAAAAAAATGATGTGTTGGCAGTTCCTTCAACTGCTGTAATTAATAAAAATAATAAAAAATATGTGAAGATTATTGATGACGCTCAAAAACTTACATATCACGAGGTAGAAGTTCAGACGGGACTTCAGGCAGACGGGGGATTGGTTGAGATAATATCTGGATTGAACGAAGGCCAAAAAATTATTACATACATCAAATCATAGGCACATAATTTTATTTTTTAAAAACATGGTTCTTATAGAAGTCGAAAACCTGAAGAAAAATTATGTAAATGACGAAGTTGTCACTCGTGTTTTGCATGACGTAAGTTTTCAAATAAAAGAAGGTGAATTTGTAGCAATTATGGGGCCATCGGGATCGGGCAAATCAACGTTGATGCATATATTAAGTTTTTTAGACAGGCCAACTTCCGGCAAATATCAATTTGAGGGCAGGGACACAAAAGACTTTGATGATAACTATCTTGCAATGTTGCGTAACGAAAGAGTTGGGTTCGTTTTTCAATCTTTTAATTTGTTGGCGCGCACGACAGTTTTAGATAATGTCCGTCTTCCATTAATTTATAGCAAGAAAAAAGATTATGACAAGCTGGCTGAGAAGGCGCTAGAGTCTGTTGGGATGTCACATAGATTAAATTATTTTACAAACCAAATTTCTGGCGGAGAAAAACAGAGGGTTGCTATTGCGCGGGCTTTAGTAAATAATCCAGCTGTAATTTTTGCTGACGAACCAACAGGAAATCTAGATTCAAAATCTGGGAACGCGGTAATGCATATTTTGCAAAAATTAAATAACCAAGGAAACACAATTATTTTAGTAACTCACGAAACCGACACAGCAAACCACGCAAAAAGAATTATCCGCATTAAAGACGGTAATATTGTTTCTGACGAGAAAGTTGAGAAGCGAACCATTGCCGAGGCGGATAGAGATTTAGTTAAATAGTGCTCGGCAACGAACTTTTTTACGGCTATCTGGCACTACATGTCTCAGAGGCCTGCAAAAAGTTTATTGCCTCGCTTTGCTCAATTGGAATTTATTGGGACAATAAAATTAGTTTTCAGGACACTACTTGCTAGGAAAGGCAGGTCGTTTTTGACTATTTTGGGTATAGTTATTGGAGTTGCCGGAGTAATTATAATTATTGCGCTGGGGGCGGGGGCACAAAGTTTGATTATTGGGCAGATTACAAAACTAGGATCCAATTTGATAAGCATTCAGCCCGGAAAAAGCAATGAAAAGGGGCCACCAGCACAATTATTTGGAATTACAATTACAACACTGGTTAACGGCGACGCAGAAGCCCTTAGAAGTAAATCGCAGGTTCCACACGCCGAGTCAGTTATTGGGATGATTATGGGATCGGTCTCGGTAACCTGGGGATCGAAAACAATTGATACAAATTTTACTGGCACAGATTATAACTATCCAGATGTTTTTAGTACCACGATAGGGGCGGGCCAATTTTTTGACCAACAACAAGGAGCAGGAAACGCCAACGTTGCTGTTTTAGGGTATGCAGTAGCTTCGCAATTATTTGATAATACTGGGGTAGACCCCATAGGGCAGGTAATCAAGGTGAGAAATTCCGCCCAAGCAGAAGTTGGTGGAGTCCCTTTGCGAATTATTGGAGTTATGGCAGAACAGGGAAGTAGCCTTTTTATTGACCAGGACGACCAAGTATATTTACCGCTTGTGATAGGGCAGGAACAACTTTTAGGAATCCGCTATTTGCACACGATAAATATAAAAGTAGATTCTCCGGAAAATATAACTCAAACGATTGTTGACGCAACAAACGTTTTAAAGCAGAGACACCGGATTAAAAGTGACGTTGACGTTGATTTTACTGTAAGAAATCTTGCTGATGCAGTTGATATGTTGAGCACCATTACCGATGCCCTGCGTTTGTTTTTAACAGCTATGGCGGCGATATCATTAGTTGTGGGCGGAATTGGAATTTTAAATATTATGATGGCAACTGTAGCCGAAAGGACCAGAGAGATTGGTTTACGGAAAGCTGTTGGCGCAAATAATTCTGCAATAAGAAATCAATTTTTATTAGAAGCAGGAACGCTAACTTTTTTTGGAGGAATTATTGGAATAGTAATCGGCATATTAATTTCTTATTTAATGTATCTTCTTATGAACTACCTAGGATATGACTGGGCCTTTGTGGTTTCAATCTGGTCTGTTCTTTTAGCTATTGGCGTTTCAATTTTAACTGGAGTTATTTTTGGATTATATCCTGCACTTAAGGCTTCGAGATTAAATCCGATAGATGCTTTAAGATACGAGTAATTATGTTTAATGCCTACAAACAATCTATAAAAGCTCTAACCGCGAATCCAATTCGTACGGTTTTAACTACACTGGGAATTGTAATTGGTATTGCCACGGTCATCGTAGTTTTATCAGCGGGAGAGGGGTTTAGAAGCCTAATTGATGACCAGCTTTCATCGTGGGGGACAGATACGCTTTTTGTTGAAACCCGAGTTCCTCCAACTACTAAAAATGTGGCTAATAGCAACGCAGCCTCGGCTGATTTTAGTAGGGCAACTTCCACAGTGCAAATTACTTCTTTCAAAACCTCCAATCTTGACGAAATAAAAAAACTGGCAAACGTTTCTGGAGCATATGGAATATCTACCGGACTTGCAGTAGCTAGCTATAGAAACAACGCAAAAAATGTTATTTATTACGCGGCCGGAGCGGAAATGTTTTCTATAGATAAGCACACTTTAGAAAGTGGTAGATTTTTTACGCAGGCTGAAGACACTGGTGCCAATCAAGTTGTAATTTTGGGTAGCACCTTAGCAGATGATTTATTTGAACAAGACGATCCTTTGGGAAAACTAGTCAGAATTGGTACATTAAATTTTCAGGTTATAGGAGTTTATGATCCACAGGGTTCTATGGCAACTGGTGGAGCTGACGATGGTCTATATATGCCACTTGTTACGGCTCAAAAGAAAATGCTTGGAGTTAATTATATAACCATTGGTGTAGTTCAGATGAAGGACGTAAATTTAGGAGAATCGACCGCAGAGGCAATCCGCGAAACCATGAGAAGGCTTCATAGTATTTCAGATCCCGCAAAAGATGATTTTACAGTTACAACGCAAGCCGAAGCTATGGAAACATTTAATACTATTTTTGGTGGTATAACAATTCTACTTATTGCTATTGCTTCAATCTCGCTTATTGTTGGAGGAGTTGGAATTATGAATATTATGTATGTAATCGTTACCGAAAGAACCGCTGAAATTGGTTTAAAAAAAGCCTTGGGCGCCAAAAGTTCAGATATTTTAGGGGAGTTTTTAGTAGAATCAATCTTAGTTACGTTGCTGGGCGGAATTTTGGGAATTTTATTTGGAGCCGTATTAAGTTGGTTAGTTTCTCTAATTGCAGGTTATGCCGGACTAGAATGGATATTTACGGTACCTGTTTATGCAATAATAATTGCAGTTGGTGTGTCGGGAACCATAGGAGTTTCGTTTGGAGTTTTTCCCGCAAGGTCTGCATCG
>Ga0265595_1001152_pt1 | contig 21318 bp, 19 predicted proteins | sample saktaG_15_FD_190148 | JGI IMG/M metagenome (GOLD analysis project Ga0265595, IMG submission 190148) | Saline water microbial communities from Sakinaw Lake, British Columbia, Canada - sak_2013_06_06_50m | ecosystem: Environmental > Aquatic > Non-marine Saline and Alkaline > Saline ... | reverse complement strand
TATGTTGATCCGCCTATTTAAACAGCTGATTACAGCGTAACAAATACTTTTCATATTGTCAAGCTGTTTACCTTGCCCCAGAATTATAGTAAAATAAAGCAATCTAATATTTAATAAATAATCTATGCCGACAATTGAGGAATTACGAAAAACAAGATTAGAAAAATTAAAAAGGCTGGAAGACGCCGGGCTTTTAGCGTACCCTGCAAAAACAAAAAGAACGCACAGAATTGCAGAGGCGTTAAAAGATTTTGCAAAGTTATCTAAATCCAAAAAATCAATTGTTTTGGCCGGAAGAATGATGGCAAAACGCGGGCAAGGAGGGCTTACTTTTTTGGACATTAATGATGGCTCTCAAAAAATACAAGGACTTATTAAAGCTGATAAATTAGGAGAAAGGGGATGCAAGTTTTTCTCGGATGTTTTTGACATCGGAGATTTTGTTGAAATTAGAGGCACTTTGTTTACAACAAAAAAGGGAGAAAAAACCATTGAAGCCGAGGACTACAAAATGTTAGCTAAATCATTGTTGCCCTTGCCGGAAAAATGGCACGGAATTCAAGATACTGAAGAGAGATTAAGAAAAAGATATTTAGATATCATTTTTAATCCGGAAGTTAAGGAGATGATTGAAAAGAGAACAGTGTTTTGGGCATCAATGAGGGGGTTTTTGGTAGAAAAAGGATTTTTGGAAGTTGAAACACCAGTTTTAGAAACAACCCCCGGCGGAGCTGACGCCAGGCCGTTTGTTACGCACCACAACGCCTTGGATATTGACGTTGACCTTAGAATATCCATGGGCGAACTATGGCAGAAAAGGCTTATGGTGGCTGGTTTTGAAAAAACATTTGAAATAGGCAGAGTTTTTAGAAATGAAGGAATGGACGCAGAGCATTTGCAAGATTACACTCAAATGGAGTTTTATTGGGCTTATGCTGACTATGAAGATGGTATGAAGTTTGTAGAAGAAATGTATAAATACGTAGCTAAAAAAACCTTCGGCACATTGAAGTTTAAAATCCACGGCAACGAAGTTGACCTTGGTAGAAAATGGGAGAAATATGACTTTCAGTCGATGATTTCCAAATATACAGGAGTTAATATAGAAGAAGCCAGCCTGCCGGAAATTGAAAAGACTTTGCAAAAACTTAGTATTGATTATGACAAAAAAGGATTTAATATAACTCGCGCAATTGATAACTGCTGGAAATACTGCCGTAAAAATATTTCCGGTCCAGGATTTTTGATAAATGTTCCTGCCACCATAGAGCCGTTGGCAAAGAGAATGGAAAAAAATCCAAATCTGGTTCAGCGCTTTCAGGTAATTTTAGCTGGGTCAGAAGTGGGTAAGGGGTATTCTGAGTTAAACGACCCCATCGACCAGGCAGAAAGATTTGCAGAGCAACAAAAATTACGAGATAAGGGGGACGAAGAGGCCCAGAGGTTTGATAAAGATTTTGTGGAGGCCTTAGAGTATGGCATGCCTCCCACCTGCGGGTTTGGTGTTTCAGAAAGATTATTTGCATTTTTAATGGACAAACCAGCCCGCGACTGCCAAATATTTCCATTAATGAAACCCCGTTAGAAATAGTCCGCCTTTAGGCCCTTCGGGCGTGCAGTCGCGGGCGAGATTTCTAACGGGGTGAAATCTAAATAATAAAAATATATGTTAGATATAAATTTTATTCGGGATAACCCCGAGAAAGTAAAAAAGGCGTGCCAGGACAAAAACGTTAACATTGATGTCGGCAGGGTTTTGGCGTTAGACAAGGGAAAAAGAGAACTAATGACAGAATTGGAGGCGTTACGGGCTGAGCAAAATAAAATCAGCAGAGGAGGGAGGGATAATATGGTTTTGATTGAACAAGCAAAAGAAATCAAAGGAAAGATTAAGGAAATGGAGCCAGAATTAGAAAAAATTGAGGCAGAACTTAAGCCCATGCTTCTACAACTGCCCAATATTCCGTTTGACGATGTGCCCGTTGGAAAAGATGATTCTGGAAATGTTGTTTTAAAAAAAGTTGGCCGAACCCCGAAATTCATTTTTTCAAAGCCCAAGGATTATATGCAATTGGGAACAGTCATGGATTTAATAGACACAGAGAGGGCTGGGAAGGTTGCTGGCTCGCGCTTTGGCTATATAAAAAACGAGCTAGTTTTGCTTGAATTTGCTTTAGTAAAATTGGTCATGGACACTGTGATGAAAGAGGGGTTCGTACCAGTAATTCCGCCTGTAATGTTAAAAGATCAAATGGCTAGGGGCACAGGATATTTTGAAGCAACAGACGAGAAAGAAGCATATTATTTGCCAGAAGACAAAATGTATTTAGCCGGCACGTCCGAACAGTCGCTTATTTCAATGCACGCTGACGAAATTTTAAACGAAAAAGATTTGCCCATAAGATATGTCGGGTTTTCAACCTGTTTTAGAAGGGAGGCCGGTAGCTACGGAAAAGACACAAAAGGAATTTTAAGGGTTCATCAGTTTGATAAGTTGGAGATGGTTATATTCTCAAAACCGGAAGACTCAAAAAAAGAGCACGAACTGCTTTTATCTATCGAAGAAAAATTAATGAAATCTTTAAAACTTCCATATCAGGTAGTAAACATTTGCACAGGAGACCTTGGAAGGCCGGCAGCCAAAAAATATGATATTGAAACATGGCTGCCTTCTGAAAAAAGATACAGAGAAACCCACTCAACTTCAAACTGCACGGATTTTCAGGCAAGAAGATTAAATATAAGATACCGAGATAAAGCCGGAAAAGTTGGTTTTGTGCACACATTGAACGGCACGGCTTTTGCAATTGGAAGAATTTTAATAATGATTATGGAAGATTATCAGCAAAAAGATGGAAGTATAAAAATTCCGAAAGTTCTTCAAAAATACGTCGGCAAGAAGGTAATTAAAAAGTAAGAGAAAACGGCGGCGCGAAGCGTTCGCGCCGCCGCATTGTGGACCTGAGCTGTTTCATCGCCGTCTCCTGATAAATAGGCCGGTCCACCACGATGGCATGGCACACTTCCCTTTGGGCATGAGGCGCCGGACGCGCTGTTTGAAGAGCCTTCTTAGCGCCCAAATTCTGTACCCATCCAAATAGTACAGGATTCGGATGGGTAGCCAGAGCAGCGCCAGGGCGCAGCAAAAGGATAGTTCCCGCCACCATTCCTGGTCAGGCCCAGGTCTGGCGCGCCAGAAACAAAACTGGTGCCACCAACGCCATTTTTTGGAGGGCTTGAGTGGATTTCCCCACCACCAGTCCCACTTTGGAGCCTTCCATGTGTCCGGTCGTCTTTCCCAGAGGAAGGACACCGTGCTCCCGAGTCCTCCAATGAGATAGAAGAAGATGGCGGTTCGCCACCACGGAGAAAGAGCGGCTAGGATGTCCACGTTGTTGTCCTTGAAAACAAGTGAGGTTTGAAGCGAGAGCTAATTTTAATCATACATATTTTTTTAAAATTTTCAAGACATGGAAGACCGTGAAGTCATAATTGATGGATTAAAAATTAATTATAAAACATTTGGCGAGGGTAAGCCCTTTTTAATTTTGCATGGCTGGGGGTCTAATTCTGATAGGTGGATTCCCGTGGCAGAAAAAATTTCTCAAAATGGATATAAAGTTATTATTCCTGATTTGCCGGGATTCGGAAAGTCAGAAGCTTTAAACGAGCCGTGGAGTGCAAACAAATATATAATCTGGCTCGAGCAATTCGTGGAAGGATTAAATTTGAGAGAACTTTATCTGCTTGGCCATTCGTTCGGCGGAGCCCTGGCATGCAAGATGGCTATAAACCACCCCCAGCAAATCAAAAAATTATTTTTAGTTTCAGCGGCATTTGTAAGAAAAAGAACAATAAAAAAGCAAGTACTGGGCAGGGTTTCCAAGGTGGCAAAAATATTTTCTTTTCTGCCGTTTTATTCGATAGCTAAAAAAGCTTTTTATAAGTTTGTGGTGGGAAGCTATGATTACTCGAAAGCAGAAGGCGTGATGAAAAACACATTTTTAAATGTTGTGGCTGATGATTTGTCTCAATTTGTCGCGTTTGTTAAGGTTCCAACAGTAATTATTTGGGGCAACAAAGACGAATCAACTTTAGTAGACGATGCTTACTTCCTAAATAAAAAAATAAAGGATTCAAAGCTTGTCATAATTGAGGGAGCCGGCCACGACTTAAACAGAAAACAGCCAGATATTTTATCCGAGAAAATTTTAGAAAACATATAATATATAATTTGATTGCAAAATGGATGTAATAGTCTGCGATAATAAAAATAAATGGGGGCATATTAAAAGTGAACTATTTTTGGCTGAATACAGGGGCAGGATGATTAATTCCACCATTGTGCTGTTTTTTAACAACACGGCGACTATGTTGCATGCTGGCTCTGATTGTGACTGACTATAGAAAAATTAAAGGATCAAATATTTTAGAATGGGAAATTATTTTGTCAGCTAAAAGAAAGGGATTTTAAAAACTGGACTTATGGGGGATTGATGAAAAAAAATGGCCGAGTCTAACAGACTTTAAAAAAGGATTTGGCGGCAGTCAAGTGGAATATCCGGATGGAGTTGATATAGTTTTCCAAAGCTTTTGGTACGGCATTTATAAAATTATTAAAATCGTGAAAGGAGCAAAATGATATCACTATACGCCTTCTATGCTTTGTTATTCTTATGGGTAATTCATGCGCTGCAAAGAGTGTTTTTCTGCCTTTATTTTTGGCAGGTAAAAGAATATCGTTTTGATAGGATAAAGGGAGACCTAAAGAGATCTTCAAGGGTTTTTGTGCCAAAGGCGAGTATCTTGATGTTGGTTGTTTTATTCTTTTTGGCTGCGCCCCAAAGCCCCAATAGCCAATATTCTTGGGATGATTTAGTTTTAGTTGTTTTTTGTGCGTTAGGAATATATTCTTTCATCCTATTGGTCAAAAAAAGATGGAAGATGCCAAAATTTACAAAAAAAGCGTTAGTTCTGTCGGTTTTGTCGGTAATCGTTTTAGCGTACACTGCTATTATTTTTTTTGATAAATTCTTTTTATTTGTCGTTATAGCTGAAATAGTTATTCCGTTCGTCACATTTGCAATAGCAGAATTATTGCAAATGCCCACATTTTTTATAAAGAGAATAATATATAAAAAAGCTGAAAGAAAAATAGAAGAGCACAAAAATTTAATTGTTGTGGGTATCACCGGATCTTACGGTAAAAGTTCCATAAAAGAGTTTCTTTATACTATTCTTTCAAAAAAATATAACGTTTTAAAAACAAGCGGGAATACAAATACTGAAATTGGCGTAGCACAGATCGTTAATAAATATTTAACAAAAGACCACCAAGTTTTTATTGCCGAAATGGCGGCCTACAGAAAGGGGGAGATAAAGCTGCTTTGCAACATAGTAAAGCCTAAAATAGGAATTGTAGCAGGAGTCAACGAACAGCATTTGGCGCTCTTCGGCTCAATGGAAAATTTGCTCTTGTCAGAGGGTGGGGGAGAGCTGGCCACTGCATTGCCAAAAGATGGGATGTTGGTTTTAAACGGCGACAACAAATATTGTTTAGATTTATTCAAGAAAACGGGATTCCAAGCGAAGAAAAGGATTTATAGTTTGAGCAATAAAAAAATAGATTCAGACATTTGGCCAGAAGACATTGCAGCCCATAAAGACCGCGTTTCTTTTTTGGCGACAAACAAAAATAAAGATTTAGCCAATTTTAATGTTAAGGTTTTGGGCAGACAAAATGTGCAAAATCTTCTGGGTGCGATATTGGTTGCCAATGAGCTAGGAATGAGTTTTGGGGAAATTTCTGACGCTTGCGAAGACATAAGGCAAGAACAAACAGGTATGATTTCAAGGAGGGGCAAGCTGGGGATTGATATTATAGATTCTTCGTATTCTGCAAACCCGGACGGAGTTTCTGCTGATTTAGATTATCTTTCAATCTATCCGAACAAGAAAGTGATTGTTATGCCATGCTTGATTGAGTTGGGAGATAAATCCAAGGAAATTCACGAAAAAATTGGCAGGAAGATCGGTGAAGTTTGCGATTCGGCAATAATAACAAGCAAGGATTATTTTAAAGAAATTGAAAGGGGGTTTAACGAAACAAAAAAAGAGGGTGCCAAATGTATATTGTGCGACAAACCGAAGGATATTTACGCTGCCATTACGCTTTTTTGCGAATCCGGTGATGAGATTTTATTAGAAGGTCGAGTTCCGGCCGGATTAATTAATCTATTGGTGAAATAAATTGCGCGATGGGATACTTTAAGCCAATTTCAATTTCTCTGTCTCCTAATGTAGAAAAAGACGACGTAAAACTCGCCCTAAATTTGATTATACGGCCTTGGTTTTGGAAGAAGGGCGGGGCGATAAAACAGCTTGAGGACGAATTTAAGAAATATTTAGGGGTAAAATATGCTTTTTCTTTTAATTCCGGCAGAAGCGCTTTTTACGCAATTTTAAAATCTTTAGGTTTGCAGCCAGAAGATGAAGTTTTGTTGCAGGCGTTTACCTGCAATGCAGCTGTAAACCCAATTTTGTGGGCTGATTTGAGGCCGGTTTATGTTGATTGCAATAAAGACGATTTTAATATAGATATAAACGACTTTAAATCTAAAATTAATATAAAAACCCGAGTTGTTTTAGTCCAGCATACTTTTGGTTTGCCAGCCAACATGGATGAGGTCCGCAGTATTTGCGGAGCAAACAATTTAATTTTGATAGAAGATTGCGCGCATTCACTCGGTGCAGAATTCGATGGAATAAAGGTGGGTTCGCACAGCAAGGCTGCTTTTTTTAGTTTTTCTCGAGATAAAATTATTTCTTCTGTTTACGGAGGCATGGCGGTTACAAATGATTCTTCACTTGCCGAAAAATTACAACAAGCTCAAGACGAATTCGGCGCGCCGAATTCGTCTTGGATATTCCAGCAGTTATTGCACCCGATTTTATTGCATTATATAATTTTGCCGATTTATAATTTGTTGGATTTAGGAAAAATATTTTTGGTTTTATCCCAATGGTTTCATATTTTATCAAAAGCTGTCAGTTGGCAAGAAAAAAGAGGTCAGCGCCCGGATTATTTTCCAAAAGCAATGCCGAACGCATTGGCTGTGTTAGCTCTAAACCAATTTAATAAATTAGATAAATTTAATAAACATAGGCGAGAAACTGCAGATTTTTATTATGAAAATTTGAAGGATACGGACTTTGTTTTACCACCGAAAATAGCAGACAGAAAAAATGTATTTTTACGTTTTACAGTAAAACACAAAAAAGCCCACGAAATAATTTATGAGTCCTGGCATAAGCAAAATATATTATTGGGAGATTGGTATACAACCCCAATTGCTCCATTTGATACAAAGCTTGAAGAAATGAGGTATACGCCCGGCAGTTGTAAAAATGCTGAAGAGCTGGTCAAAATAACACTGAATTTACCCACACATATAAACATTTCATTGAAGGACGCCGAAAGAATTATAAAATTTTTGAAACAATGGAGATTAAAGAGCTAAATAATAAAGAAGAATGGGAGGGCTTTCTGGCTCAATGCGGCGAGAAGACGTTTTTGCAGTCGTGGAACTGGGGGGAGTTTAACATAAAAATGGGTTCGCAGATTTGGAGGTTCGGCGCTTATAATGGCAGCAAATTGTTGGCAGTAGCCTTGGTTATAAAAGTTTCTGCAAGGAGGGGAACTTTTTTGTTCATTCCGCACGGTCCCATTGTTTTAGACAGCTTGGTCGCTGAAGACAGAAAAGAAATTTTAGAATTACTTTTGGTGCAATTAAGCAGTATCGCTAAAAGAGAAAGAGCAAGTTTCATAAGGGTTTCTCCGCTTTTTTCGGATAGCGAGGAAAATAAGGATATTTTTTCGGATTTAGGATTCAGGCAAGCTCCTATGCATGCGTCTGCCTATGAGGCCACTTGGAAGCTGGACATATATCCAGCAGAAGACGAACTTTTAAGAAACATGAGAAAGACAACGCGTTACTTGGTTAAAAAAGTAGCAGAAAATCCAGATGTTTCAATAGAAATAAGCTCCGACCCTAAAAATATAGAAACTTATCAGCAGTTGAACAAAAAAGTTGCTAAGCGCCAGAGGTTTGTTCCATTTTCAGATAGTTTTGTAAAAAATGAATTTGAGGTTTTTGCTAAAGACCGTGAAGTGATTTTTCTGTTTGGAAGATATTCACCCCCCACTAATTTTGAGATAAAAAACGGAGTAAAAAAAATAAATCCAGAGTTAAACTCAAAATTAGTGGGGGGCAAGAGCGAGGTTGCAGCCGGAGCAATAGTTATTTTCTGGCAAGGCATAGGTTTTTACCATCAGGCCGCTTCTTTGGGCAAGTTTGCAAAATTATCTATACCATATTTATTACAATGGGAAGCCATAAGGGAGGCCAAAAAGAGAGGCTGCTTGATTTATGATTTTTGGGGCTTTACCGATCCTGTAAAATTTCCCAAGCACCCGTGGGCAGGCCCCACATTATTTAAAATGGGTTTTGGGGGATATAGCAGGAGCTATATGAAAACGCAGGATTTTGTTATTTCAAAAAAATACTGGATAAATTATATCATTGAGAAGTTAAGAAAAAGCCGCCGCGGGCTTTAATACGTTTTGTGCCGTACAGAAAAAAGCATTTAAAATCAAATATCCATAGAATAAAGCCTAGAAAATCGATATTTAAGAATCGATGGTTTTGGATAGCAATTTTAATTTTGGTCATCGCCTTTACGGCTATTTATTTCCTTCTTTTTTTTCCGGGGGTTCAGATTGAAAACGTTTATGTATACGGCAATCAAAAAGTTCCAGGCGATAACATCCAAAGTCTGGTTTTTGGGGATATAGAGCATAGATTTTTGAGTATGGGCAAGTTGACGGTCAGCTCTATGAGTATTTTTTGGGTTGATTCAAATAAGATAAAAAAGCAGCTATTAGATAATTTTCCCGAAATAGAAAGCATAAAGATAAGCAGAAAATTTTTTCAGACAATTGAGATAGGTATTAATGAAAGAACTCCCGTGGCGGTTTTTTGTCCGTCATTAGATGAAACAACAGCTCCAGAGAATGGGAATTGCTACCTTATAGATCGTAACGGAATAATTTTTGAACCGTTGTCCGTATCTGGGTTTGATATTTTGCGACATTCATCTGACGAATGTTGCGAAATATCTATTGTGCGACGAAAAATTGACGCACAGGGTATTGCCATGGGCGCTCAAGCGGTTGAACAGAATATAGTTAATTTGGTTTTAAAGCTCCAAAAAGAATTGAAGGATAATTTTCAGATTAGCATCAGCCAGGCGCTGATTGAAAGCCCTGTAAAACTAAATGTAATTACTAACGAAAACTGGAAAATTTATTTTGATACCAGCTCTGATATAGATTCACAAATTACAAAACTTGATTTGTTGCTAAGCAATCAAATTCCCGCAGAAGAAAGAAAAAACTTGCGTTACATAAATTTAATACCTAACAGCAAGGCAATTATCTGTGATAATAGTGCATGTGGGGGATAGTTAATTACAGAGGACTGCCAAGGGCAGTTTTTTGTTGCTTGGCTGCGCTTATTGTGGCAGAATTAAGCTGGAGTAATCGTTACGCTACTGAGTCTTCACCCCGCGGCTATATTTTTCTATGAAAGCAAAATAAGCGTTGGCTGAAATTTTTACGAAACAGTTCTACGGGGAAGGGCGAAGGCTTGACAAAGAATTATAAATAGTGTATTATTAATATATGGAGAAGCTTTCAATAAAAGACGAAATTAGCGCTATTTTTACCCGAATTTTAAAAAGCAATATTTTGCTGTATTGCGTTGTTTTAGTTTTAGCCTTGAAGATTGTAATAGTTTTAGTTCCCATTAACCTTCCGTATAATATATTTTTTGCCGACATAACAAAATCTTCTCTAGAAACCTTTATAAATCAGACAAGGCAAACAATGGGTTTACAGCCCTTAGTAGAGAATGAAAAACTAAATCAGGCAGCGGCGCTAAAGGCGCAAAATATGGTTCAGGAGAATTATTTCAACCATACAAGCCCTAGCGGAATTATGCCTTGGTTTTGGTTTAAGCAGGCAGGATATAATTATAAGTACGCCGGTGAAAATTTGGCAGTGGGATTTTATGAATCCGAGGAGGTTTATGACGCTTGGCTCAATTCTCCTTCTCATAAAGAAAATATAGTAAACCCAAACTATACAGAGGTTGGCACGGCGGTGTTGAAAGGTTTTGGGTCTGGTAACGCAGTTGTTGTGGTGCAGGAATTTGGTTCACAGTTGCCCGTAAAAACTGCGACATCAAGCAACGCAAGCCCCAAGCCGGCTGTAACGCAAACCCAGCCGAAAACACAAGCCCAACCACAAGTAGCAACTGAAACCACTGAGCCGGTTGTAACCGCAAACACCCAAACTCCCGCCGTAACTCAAGAGCAACCTGTTGGTGAAAAAGTTTTATCGCAGACAACAGAGTCTCCAGTTTCTTTCGGTCAGGCGCTCGGGACAGGTGTAAATGACTTGCGTTCAAGGATTTTAAATTTTGTTATATACAGTTATGATAACTTGCTTCAGGGCATTGTTTATGGAATTTCCCTTATAGTTATAGGAATCCTGCTTTCGTTGATATTTTTCAACTTTAAAGTTACTTTCAAAAAACAACTTGTCTTCAGGGCGGTTCTCATTGTGGTATTGCTTTCTGCGGCGACCCTATTAAATAAAGATATAATAATTTTGTTTATTCCTCATCAGGTCATTATTTAACCGACCGCAGCGTTATGGAAAAAACACAAATAAAAAGAATATTGAAATTTGCTGTATTGATATATTTGGCAAGCTTTTTCATTATAAACTGGAATGATGTTTCATGGGTTTTTAACTATAAAGAGGTATCGGGATTGATAAGCGACTTTTTCAACCCCTATCCATCTATAGACGCTTCGACTATCAACGCCTATTTTTATCCGAACCACAGTCAAAATATTTCACTTACTCCGGTCTCGCAGGCAATAAATGAAATCAAGACAAGCTACACCGATAAGCAAAATAATCTGGAAATTCCTAAAATATCTGTTGAGACCGAAATAGTCTTTCCCAACACATCAGATAACGATGCTTTAAAAAAATACCTTGACCAAGGAGTGGTTTATTACCCCGGGTCTGTTTATCCCGGTCAGGCCGGACAGATTGTAATTTTGGGGCACTCGGCTCCTCCTGGCTGGCCGAAAATAAAGCACGACTGGGTTTTTACTGATTTGGACAAACTTGAAGCTGGCGATAAGATACTAATTGATTTAAACAATAAACAGTATACATATATAGTTAAGCAAAAAACCATAATCCAGCGGGGAGCGGAAGTGCCAGCAGGCGCTGATGCAGCAAACAATAACGTTTTGACCCTATTAAGCTGCTGGCCGCCTGGAAAAAACTACCAAAGGATAGCCGTTACTGCCGAGTTGAGCAACGACTAATTTATGGGTAAACGCTTGACATTTTTTTCTGTAAATGGTAGGGTCTATTATTACAAGAAAAATACTAAAAACTTAATAAAATATTAACAGTTCTTAATATGTATACTAAGAATAAAAATATGAAAACAATAAACAAATTAATTATTACAAGCATTGTTTTGCCAATGGTGTTTGTTTTAGTGTGCGTGGGTTTAAGCCCTAGCATAGCAAAGGCCGATACTACAGGGTCAATTACTGGCGCAACCGCTTCTTGTCATGCGTCTGCAAGCTCGGTAGCAATAGGCCAGTCCGTTACATTCATAGCTTCAGCATCAGCTTCGGGTAGTTCTAGTTCTTATACTTATTCATGGTCAGGAGCGTGCACAGGTTCTGGCATAAATTGTTCAAACACCTTTAATGTTCCAGGAACTCAAACAGCAATGGTTGCCATTTCCTCTGGATCTGCGACAGCAACAGCCAGTTGTTCTGTTTATGTGAGTTATGCTCCGCCTCCTCCGCCTCCAAGCTTGTCTGTAACATGTTCAGCTAACCCAAGCTCTATACAAACAGGCCAATCTTCAACGTTCACAGCTGTTCCTTCCGGTGGAGTTGGTTCATACGTATATTCTTGGTCAGGAGCGTGTACAGGAACATCTTCAAACTGTTCAAATACCTTTAACACCGCAGGAACTAAAACAGCAACAGTAAATGTAACTTCAGGTAATCAAACAGCGCATGCTAATTGTTCAGTTGTTGTTAGCCAGCCGACACCCAATTTGTCTGTAACATGTTCAGCTAACCCAAGCTCTATACAAACAGGCCAATCTTCAACGTTCACAGCTGTTCCTTCCGGTGGAGTTGGTTCATACGTATATTCTTGGTCAGGAGCGTGTACAGGAACATCTTCAAACTGTTCAAATACCTTTAACACCGCAGGAACTAAAACAGCAACAGTAAATGTAACTTCAGGTAATCAAACAAACAGCGCAACTTGCTCTGTAAGCGTAGGTCAGAGTTGTACCCCTAACTACGAACAAAGGTGCGTCGGCAATAGCTTGTACTGGTATAACTCATGCGGAGCCCAGGGAAGCTACATCGGTACTTGTGGTAATACCTGTACCCCTAACTACGAACAAAGGTGCGTCGGCAATAGCTTGTACTGGTATAACTCATGCGGAGCCCAGGGAAGCTACATAGGCACTTGCGGCGGCACTGTTGCGAACTTAACTGTAACCAAAACAGTTAGAGACCTTACAACTGGCACAGGATTTTCAAGCTCAACATATGCTAACCCTTCCGACACCTTGATGTTTTTGATAACCTTGCAGGCTAGCGGAAACCAAAATGCGCAGAACGTGTTTGTTAGGGACATACTTCCAGCAAACCTTATTTACAACAATCAGTTAGTTGTTGCTTGCAGCGGAGGAAGCAATTGTAACAATAACTACAATAATTCTGGCAGTATAGCATACGGCATAAACTTGGGTACGATTTATCCAGGACAAACAGTTACCATAAGCTACCAGGTGCAAGTGGCGCCGGTCACAAACTTTGCTTACGGTACTACAACTCTAACTAACAGCGTTTTGGTAACTAGCTCTAGCTCAAACAGCAGTTCAGCTTCGGCCTCTGTTGTTGTCACAAGGGCAGGAGTATTGGGCGCAAGCACTGTTTCAACCGGACTCACCAATAACTTCTGGGTCGATTCATTCTTTTTGCCATTATTGTTAACTTTAATCGGCATCTGGCTCTGGAGATCCGGGATGTTTTTCGGAATTGAAAAGTGGCTTAGCGGCAAAAAGAAAGTTCGTCGGGAATATGTGTCAGAAAAAGAGCTTTCAGCCAGAATCGCAAACCTGCAAAAATCAGGAAAAGTATAAAATTATAAAAATTTAAAAATATTATACGCAAAAGGCCGTTGAAATAACGGCCTTTTGCGTATAATATAACTTATATGTTGACACGCGAACAATTTGAACAATTAGTAAAAGAGGGAATCGATTCAATTGACGAAAAATTTCTACAAAGATTAAAAAACGTGGAAATAATAATTGAAGACGATCCAACCCCTTTTCAAATAGAAAAATTAAAACTCCGTGGAGCTTTGCTTTTTGGTTTGTATGAAGGTGTGCCCCAAATCAAGAGGGAGGGATATGGCCAGGTTTTGCCAGACAAAATAACTATATTCAAAAATTCCATAGAGCAAGTTTACCCTGACCCCGAAGACATAAAAAAAGCAGTTAGAGACACTGTGTGGCACGAAATAGCTCATCACTTTGGCATGGATGAAAAACAAGTTAGAGAAGCGGAGCGTAAAAGAAAATAAAAAACACACCGGCATTGGCGGTGTGTTTTTTATTTTCTTCCCTCCAGCGCACTTTCTAATGTTTCTTCGTCGGCGTATTCAAGTTCTCCGCCGACAGGAATTCCTTTTGCCAGGTGCGTAATTTTTGGAGCGGGGGATAAGGCACACTCCTTTATTGTGTTCTCAACTAAGACAGAGGTTGCCCGGCCTTCGGGCGTTGGGTTTAGGGCGACTATAATTTCAGTAAAATTTTGGCCGGTGATTCTTTTTTTTAGTTCTCCAATTCTTAATTGGTTTAAATCTTCCTTTCTCATTGTTGCCACTGTTCCGCCTAAGATAAAATATAATCCGTTAAACTTTTTGGTAGCTTCTAATGACAACAAGTCAGCTTCTTTTTCAACTATGCAAAGTAAATTTTTGTTGCGTTGTGAATCTGCACAAATAGAACACAATTTTTCGTCGCCCTCGAATGGATTAAAACAAAGTTTACAGAGATGCACATCACTTTTTAATTCTTGGATGACGCTAACGAGCTCATCAATTTTTTCTTTTGGAAGTTTTAGCAGATAATAAACAAAACGGCCGGCTGTCCTTGAGCCAACCGTTGGAAATTCTTTGAATATGTTTATTAGTTTGTTTATGGAGTCCATTTCATAGGCTACTAATTTACTAATCTCTTACTAATATACTAATCGTCGCGAATTCGTAATTTGTATATTTGTAGCGGATTTGTAAGTTCGTAGCCTGTTTTAGCCAGTCTCGCTGGCATAATCTCCTTTGTCTAAATTCCTAAAGCTTACCCTGTGCTCGTCAAAATACAGGTCAAGGCCCCCGGTCGGGCCGTTTCTGTGCTTTTCAATTAAAATTTTTGCAATGTTTTTTTGCAAGCTGTTTTCGTTGTATTTATCTTCTCGGTAAATAAACATCACAACATCAGCGTCTTGTTCTATGGCTCCGGATTCTCTTAAGTCAGCTAATCTTGGAATTTGGGGTACGCGCGATTCAACAGCGCGTGACAATTGCGATAAAACGAGAACCGGCACGTTTAATTCTTTTGCTAAAATTTTTAAAGCCCTGGAATTTTCTGTGACTTGTTGCACAGGAGAGGCAAATCTGTTCATGGGCTCCATTAATTGCAGATAATCAACAACAATCAAAGACAATCCCTTGTTTGCCTGCAACCTGCGCGCCATAGCTCGTATTTGTAGAACATTTACAGACCCGGCGTCATCTATATATAGGGGTGCTTCAGATAAACTGCCCATCGCGTGTTGTAATCTTGAGTAATCGTCTCCTGCCAGCCTGCCATTTCTTAAGTTCCACAGGTTTATATTAGCTAAACCGGCCAGTAAACGGTCGGCGAGCTGGTCTTTTGACATTTCTAAACTGAAAAGACCTACCGGCTTATTTTCTAAAACAGCAACATTTCTGGCAATATCTAATGCCAGCGAGGTTTTTCCCATAGAAGGTCTTGCAGCTAAAATTACTAAATCAGATTTTTGCAGGCCTCCTAAAATCCTGTCTAAATCAATAAAGCCGGTTGGAATTCCGCGCAGTTTGCCCTGAAATTTTGAAAGCTCGTCTAGGCGCTCAAAAGTGTCGGAAAGTATTTCTTTTATGGGTACAAATGTTTGGGTTAATGACCTTTGCCCAATGCCAAAAACGGTTTTTTCCGCCCTATCTAGTAAAACATCAACTTCTTCTGCCTCGTCAAAAGCCGAAAGCCCAATTTCTTCTGAAGCGGAAATTAAATCCCTTAAAATCTTTTTTTGCCTTACAATTTTTGCGTAGTTGTAAACGTGCGTGGCTGTGGGGACAGTGTTTATTAAAGAAGTTAAATAAGCCGAGCCCCCGATATCTTCTAATTTATTTCTTTCTTTTAATCTGGCTGAAACCGACAAAATATCAATCGGGTCTGATTTTTCATACAAGTCAGCCATTGCCTGATAAATGTCTTGGTGCAAACTTTTGTAAAAATCTTCTGCTTTTATAAAATCAACAACTTTAACAATCGCGTCTTTGTCTAACATCAAACAGCCCAGCAGGCACTGTTCTGCCTCTGTATTCTGCGGAGGTAATTTATCGGGTAACTGGTTTGTCATATTATATCTTATACGTCCTGCATAGAAATGCAAGTAAAATCAGATACTTTTTACAACCGGGCCCCGCGGTGTGTCTTCAACGGTAAATCCTTGGGTTTCAATTTGTTTTCGCAAGTCGTCGGATTTTTGCCAATCTTTTTCTTGCCTTGCTTTTTCTCGCAGTTCGGCGAGTTTTTTTATTTTAGCTGGAATAGTTTGATTTACTTTCGTAAAATCAATAATTCCAAAAATCTCGTTGATTTCTTGGAAAAATTTGTAGATTTCGCTGGCTTGCTTTTGAGAAATTCCGCTTGCGTCCAATAGTGAATTTACTTTGTTTATAAACTCAAACATTACAGCAAACGCTTTTGGCGTGTTGAAATCGTCATCCAATTTTTTGTAAAAATTGGTTTTTAAGTCTTTTATAAGTTTGGAATTTGCAATCTTGGATTTTGAATTTGTTTGGGATTTGGAATTTGTGGTTTGTAGTTTTCGCAGGAATTCTTCAATCTTTCCAACAGCTGATTTTACTTCAATCATTGCAGATTCAGAATAATCAACCGGCGAGCGCCATAAATTTTTAACGACAAAATATCTTAAATAATTTGGCGCGCACCTTTTGAGCAAATCGTTTATAATTATAAAATTTCCCAAAGATTTGCCCATTTTCTGTCCGTTAACAGTTAAAAACCCTCCGTGCATCCAGTATTTTGCCATCGGCGCTTTGTCGGAAATGGCCTCCATTAGACTTATTTCTGCTTCGTGATGCGGGAAAATTAAATCCCTTGCTCCGCCATGTATATCATATTGCGGGCCAAAGAATTTTTCTGTAATCGCGGTGTCTTCAATGTGCCAGCCGGGCCTGCCTACGCCAAAAGGGGACGGCCACGAGGGCTCTGATTCTTGCGATAATTTCCATATACAAAAATCCCCGCGATTTTTTTTGTCTTTGCTGTAATCAATTCTGGAAACAGAATCTTCTGCGTCAAGGACTGTTCGGCCGGCCAGCTTGCCATAATTTTTAAATTTTGAAATGTCGTAATAAATTCCATCACCTTCAATTTTATAAGCAAGTCCTTTTTCCTGCAGGCGTTTTACCTGGCTGATTATTTCTTTTATATAATCTGTGGCTCTGGCATATTTTGAAACGCTATCTATTCCCAAGGCTTTCATATCCTTCAAATGTTCTTTTTCAAAAGCCATTGCCAAATCTTTGGGCGTAACTCCCTTTTCTCTTGCGCGGGCTATAATTTTGTCATCTAAGTCGGTTATATTTTGCAAGTAAAAGACATTGAACCCAAGATGTCTTAAATATTTTGCAAAAGAATCAAAAATTATATAAGTTCTGGCGTGTCCAATATGAGAGTAATCGTAAACAGTTGGTCCGCAGACAAAGAGGTTCACTTTTTTGTCTTTTAACGGCTTGAATAAATCTTTTTTGCCGGAAAGTGTATTATATATTCTTAAATTATTTTTCATACTCAAAATTTGTTTAATTCCTTGTTGATAATTTTATTTGTAATATAGCCCTTGCTTTTTAACTCTAACACCCGCGAAAAAATACTCAAAAACGAGAAGATTAGGGAAGCCCACAAAACATCAATAAAGAAGAGTGCCGGAGGTTTTGGCCATACAAGCAATATTACCCCAAATACGACGCACAATAAGACCATTTTTGTTTTCCCAAAAATGTTTGATTCGAGATATATCTCCTTTGATTTATAAAATATTGAGGTTAGGGCGTTGACCACCTCTGTTAAAAGAAGCACCAAAAGCAGCCATTTTTGGGATTTATATAAAATGTAGACCGCTATAGGAAGAATTATAACTCGGTCAGCCGTAGAATCTAGCATGGCACCAAATTCAGTTACTTTGTTCAAGCCTCTTGCGACAGAGCCGTCGAAAAGGTCTGTTAAAACTCCTACGCAGAATAAGGAAATTATTAAAAGTTTGTTTTCTATGCCAAAGAAGAACAGCAGAATAAACAGCATAACTCCGATAAAAACCCTTACATAAGTTATTTGGTTTGGCGAAATTTTTCTAGGCCAATAAGGTTTGATAAAAAGAAAAAGAAGCTCGTCTCTGTAATGGTCGATTTTCTTTAAAAATTTTTCCAAGTAGTTTAATATCATTAGTGTTATATTATCAAATTTGCTAAAAAAACGCCAGTTCCATCATACCGCCGGTACACACCGGGTGTGTACCGGAAAATTGATTTTAAATTTCAAACAGAGTAACATAAAATAATTTCTATGTGGAACACACTTTATACATTTTTGTTGGCGATGACCCCGATAGGGGAGTTGCGCCTGGCAATACCTGTTGGACTGGCAGTTTATAATTTAAACGAGCTTTGGGTATATTTTGTATCGGTTGCGGGGAATCTTGTACCGGTAGTTTTGCTTCTCTTATTTTTGGGTCCAGTTTCAAAATGGTTTTCTGATAGAGTTAATTTCTGCCACAACTTTTTTCAGAATATTTTTGAAAAAACGCGACAAAAGCATACAGCTAAAATAGAAAAATACGGCTTTTGGGCGCTGGCTTTTTTTACGGCAATTCCTTTGCCAATTACCGGCGGGTGGACAGCCTCGCTGGTTGCTTTCCTGTTTGATATTCCGTTTAAAAAAGCGTTGGGTGCGATTTCATTGGGCGTTGCCGTAGCCGGATTAATAGTTTTGCTGGTTGTAAAAACCGGCGTGGCCATCCAACAATTCTACGGCGCACAAGTTCTAGTCGGAATTTTATTGACAATTGCTTTGTTTCTGATAATGTTTAAAATAATAAAATCAAAGAAAATTTATGGCTGATGTTAAAAATTTTAAACAGTTAACCAATAAAGATGTGGCTATTGCCGGAGGCAAGGGCGCTTCTTTGGGCGAAATGACAAATGCAAAAATTCCTGTTCCGTCAGGTTTTGTTGTTTTAGCTTCCGCCTTCGAAAAATTTATTAAAGAAACAGATATAAATATTGAGATTGATGCAATGTGGGATAGATTAGATGTTACAAATACAGAAGAAATAGAAAGAAACTCGGAATTAATGCAAAGTCTGATAATAAGCAAAGATTTTCCGGAAGATTTGGGTGAGGAAATTTTAAAAGAGTTTGATGAACTAAAAACAAAGTATGTTGCGGTGCGTTCTTCGGCAACAGCAGAAGATTCAAAATTAGATGCTTGGGCGGGCCAGCTTGATAGCTATTTGTATATTGATAAAAAAGGATTATTAAAATCTGTGCAAAAGTGCTGGGCGTCTTTATTCACGCCAAGAGCTATATTCTATCGCTTGGAACGAAAATTACAAAAAAACAAAATATCAGTTGCAGTAGTAATTCAAAAAATGGCAAACTCTGATGTTTCTGGAGTTTGTTTCACTGTTCATCCCGTTACTAAAGATAAAGACCAAATGATAATCGAGGCCTGTTGGGGATTAGGCGAGGCATTAGTGCAAGGAATAATAACGCCAGACAGCTACGTAATAGAAAAAAGCACTTTGAATATTGTAGATATAAACATCAGCGATCAGGAAAAGCAGATTATAAAAGCCAAAATAGAAACAGAAGAAAAGCCAGTTCCGAAAAATTTAAGAGAGAAACAAAAACTTTCGGAAAAACAAATCAAAGAACTGGCTGGAATTTGTATAAATATAGAAAAACATTATGGTGATCCACGTGATATAGAGTGGGCGCTTGAAGGCAATAAGTTTTACATCGTCCAAAGTCGTCCAATAACAACGCTATAATTATGAAAAATTTTGTAAGCGATAAAGTTCCAATGGAGTTTTGCTGGAAAAGACAATATTCCATATTTTATGCCTCGCTCGCGGCTTATGGGTGGGTAGATCTTCTGAAGGAAATAACAGGAAAAGACACTATTGTTCGCGTGGAAGGTTTTGAAAGCTGGGCATCTATTTTTTCTGTAGACGGTTTTATAGAAAAATTAGTGCAAGTAATAGAAAAAGAAATAGAAAAGGATTACGACGCTGTCACAGAATATATCAAAAAAACACAGGCAACCGGTAATGTGTGGGTTAATTTTGCTAAAAAAATTAAAGTAAACAAAAAAACACCCTCTGAAAAATTATTTTCTTTGCACAAGAAGTTTTTTGAATTGGGAAGGCCGTATTTGGCCGAGTTGTGGAGAAGCTTTTATTTTGCAGATGCAGTTGGTATTATGTTTGAAAATAAACTAAAACAAAATTTAAAAGAAAACGATATTCAAAAAGCCATTTTATTCTACTCAAAAAGGAGCAAGAAGGTTTTTATAGATGATATTCTGGATTATTTCAAAAAAGAAAATAATTTAAAAAAGAGGGCTGATTTTATAAAGAAAAATTTTCTATGGATTTTTAGCCAAGATCCTTATTCCCCGCCAGTTACTGAAAAAGAAATTGCAGATTATGTGTCTGCAAAAATAGAAAACAATACAAATAACTCAATAAACTTAAATTTCCCTGCAGATATAGTTAAGTTTGCCAAGGTTTACCAAGATGCACTTTATTTAAAAGACCACAGGGACGAATACCGAAGAAAAACATATTATTACATTCAATCTTTAATAGAGGAAACAATAAGAAGGTTAAATGTGGGTCGAGATGATTTATGGTATGTCAGGCCTGATGAACTTAAACTATTGGAAACAGATCGCGACAATTTTTTTGGCGAAATTGAGAGAAGAAAAAAAGCATATATTTTAGAAATTAATAACGGCGAAGCGTCTTTAGTCTCTGGTTCAACTGCATTTCAAAATTTTCTTAATAAAAAAACAGACGAAAAAATAGACACAATAAAAGGGACAATCGGTGCCGGCGGTGTTCAAAAAGGAACCGTGCAGTTAATAAAATCACGTGCAGATGTCAAAAATTTTAGAGAGGGGAAAATTTTAGTCGCCGTAACCACAAATCCAGAATATATTTCTGCCATGCAAAGAGCAATCGCTTTTGTGACTGACGAAGGCGGGATAACTTGTCACGCGGCAATAATAGCAAGAGAATTTAAAAAACCATGCGTTGTCGGCACAAAAATTGCTACACAAGTTTTAAAAGATGGCGATTTGGTTGAGGTGGATGCGGATAAAGGAATTGTTAAAATTTTGAAATAAAAATAATGGTAAAAGTAATTTTGTTGTGCGACAAAGGAATAACGCAAACTAACACGAAAATATCATGCTGACAAACTGGAGTTTGTAAGTATGTTTTAAAAAATATGAGCGTAGTTTTATATAGAAAATACAGGCCGCAGATTTTTGGGGAGGTTATTGGTCAAGAGCACGTGGTAAAAACCCTCACAAACTCAATTAAAGGAAATAACATTTCCCATGCCTATTTGTTTTCTGGACCACGAGGGAGCGGAAAAACAACTATTGCCAGATTGTTTGCCAAAGCCATAAATTGCCAAAACAGAAAAGACGGCCAGTTTGAGCCGTGCGATAAATGTTCTTCGTGCTTGGAAATTATGGCTGGAAATTCGATGGATTTGATTGAAATTGA
>Ga0265595_1001151_pt1 | contig 21362 bp, 10 predicted proteins | sample saktaG_15_FD_190148 | JGI IMG/M metagenome (GOLD analysis project Ga0265595, IMG submission 190148) | Saline water microbial communities from Sakinaw Lake, British Columbia, Canada - sak_2013_06_06_50m | ecosystem: Environmental > Aquatic > Non-marine Saline and Alkaline > Saline ... | reverse complement strand
CTGGAATCATACGATTATGAAGACGCCGTCCGTAAAGCCATCTCTTTAGGTGGGGATACCGATACACAGGCCTGTATAACCGGTGGTATAGCTCAGGCATACTACAAAACTATGGATGACCACATCAAAAAGAAAGTCAGGGCATTGCTGGATGTGCGGCTTTTAAAAGTGGTGGATGCCTTCATCTCGAGATACGGTTGATTGGTGGTAATATATACCTGTTACATAGAATATCGGGTAGGAATCGAGGAGGCAGCTTCTGAAGTATCGTAGAAACCTGTCCAAGTCCAAGTATATAAGTGGCACCCAGTGCCTCAAGCTGCTGTGGGTGGCTGTCAATGATGCGGGCCGGATCCCACCGCCGGATGCCGCTAAACAGTATATCTTTGACCAGGGACACCTAGTCGGCGAGCTGGCCCACCGGCTCTATCCCAATGGAATAAACCTGCCCACCGATAATATTGGTGAAAACCTCAAAGAAACGCTGGCTTCTCTCCAACTCCTTAAACCATTATTTGAAGCAGGTTTTTCCGGCAACAGGCTCTACTGCCGTGTTGACATCCTCAACCCGGCAGGGGAGGATGAGTGGGACATTATCGAGGTCAAGAGCACAGTATCAGTCAAAGATGAGCATGTACTGGATGTTGAATTTCAGCGGCATTGCTGCCTTAACGCCGGGTTGAAGATCCGGGATTGCCATGTCATGCACCTGGATAAGAATTACATAAAGCAGGGCGAGGTCAGCCCGGAACAACTCTTTATTGCAGAGGAAGTTACGGCTAAGCTCGACAGAATTGACGGGGATTTTGAAGAGCGGTTGGCAGATATGCTGGCCGTGATCGACTCGGGTAAGTGTCCTGACGTAGTCGTCGGCCGGCATTGCAATACCCCGTATTCCTGCCCTTTGAACGATGAATGCTGGGCGCAGATGCCGAAGCACCATGTAATGACATTGTACGGCGGCAAGAAGCTGGGTGAGGACCTTATTACCCGGGGCATCTTCAATATCAGCGACATTCCCGGGGACGTGGTCCTGGATGCGAAACAGCAGATCCAGAAGCGATGCGTAGACAGCAACAGATTATATGTAAACGCCGGAGAAATCCGCAGCTTTTTAGCCGGCCTGGAGTACCCGCTTTATTTCATGGACTTCGAGACGCTGTCCACCGCCATCCCCGTCTATGACGGCAGTCACCCTTACCAAACGATACCCTTCCAGTTTTCGGTTCATTCACTTGCATCCCCGGGAGCCGAACAGGTGCATCATTCCTACCTGGCTGAAGGCCCCGATGATCCGCGCCTCAAGTTTATTGCTGAACTGACTAAAATCATTGGCACTGAGGGCAGCATCCTGGTTTATGTCGCACCCTTTGAAAAAAGTATACTCAAGGAAATAGCGGACGGTTTCCCCGGCTACCGAGACCGGTTAGCAGGTATTGTGGAGCGGATAGTTGACCTCAACCTTCCCTTCAGGAATTTCAGCTGCTACCATCCTGACCAGGTTGGCAGTGCATCGTTAAAACAGGTTTTACCTGCGCTGACTGACCTAAAATATGACGAGCTGGAAATCGCCGAAGGGCAAACAGCCAGCCTGAAATTTATGGAGTCTGTTTTTGGCAATATCACTGATGAAGAAAAGCAAAAGATACGGATATCTCTAATAGCCTACTGCGGCCTGGACACATACGGTATGGTAGAGATAGTGCGTAGACTAGAACAAATTTGTAGATTGTAAATTTGCCAGGGTCGTTCCAGTACACCAAGTTGCAGTACCGCTTTTCAATATTAATCTCACTTTCCGGTAGTGTGACTATAATCCACAAACAAGAGGCGGCCATCGCATATTCGGTAATTCCCGCTGTAGAATTTATTGATGTCGTATTGTCCAATACTGGCGATATTGATTTGCACGTCCATTTTCATCGCACCCAAACAGGACCAGCCTGTTATCTGGGATCGGCATTTTCAGCCAAGGTATTTCCCCTTCGACTGTAAGCCATGGTGGACATAGATAGGAGCGCAGTTTCTCAGGTTTACGGGGTGATACAAGACCGAAATACGGCTTGATTTTGGGCCACCGCTCACATTTATTTCCGAATATACCCCGGAGTCGGTTCATTTTATGTTCGAACTGGACGTTGCTGAATGCCGTGACACCCTTAGCTTCTAACATTATCAAATGTGTAAAGTTCGACGTATCATCAAAAGCTAACAGCAGATCCACGTCTTCCTGCGTGCCATCAATCATACCCTCGGTGTTCCGGTAAAGATGATCTCGGATAGGAGTACTGAAGGACAGAGCGGCGGCGGCTGAGATCCAGTTTAGATGGTAGTCCATTGCTATGAACACGTTATCTGGGATAACCATTCGGAATTTTTCACTTAGCTCGTCACGAAATGAAGAGCCTACATTGAACTTGGGATTACCCAATGCCATACCTATAAGAAAATAACGCTCTTTTCTGTTCAAACGGTCCAAGTTATCTATCATAATTGACATATATTTTCTCCTAGTATTTCATGCACTCCGTGTAGATTGCCTCCGCTAGTTCCTTGTCACGTTTCGAGCTTTGATGGAAATGGATCTCCATTTGGTATTTCGGCCAATTGCCGGTACGATGGCGAACCAGGTAGGCCAGTTCAGCCTCTACTGGCTCGATAGACGACAATTTCGCCCCAGGGAAATACCAGACCAGCATCTCTACAATATTCAAGTTTTTCCATTTGTAACCGTAATAGCCTTGTTCGCCATTGGCATGAAAACCCCACCTGAGTCTTGCCCTTAGGCTTTGCGAAGTAATCCCCGCATAGATTACTTCTGCTCCCGATTTGATCACGTATAGCTTCAATTGTCCGTTGCTGCTGGCCGGTGGGGAGAATTTATTGATGATATGTCCATCGGCCTCTATCGAAGCAATTTTTCCGCTCTTCAATCTGATTGTGTACGGCTCATATTTTCTTGCATCCATGTCTTGACCTCTAAATCAGCTGTTGAGTTCTGCGGCTTCCGTCAGAAGTGTCCCGGGCTTATCCAGTCCCGATATGTATAATAAGGTCTTCGCCCGCGTGGCTCCTACGTAAAAGGAAGCCCTTCCTGTGGTATCTGGAATGAATTGGTCAGTCCCTATTAAAAAGACGACGTGTGCGTCATATCCCTTGGCCCCTCTGGTCGTAGACAGTGTAAGATAATCATCGCGGAAAATATACTGGTCCTTCTCGGGGCTTTCCCCGTAGGGTTTAATGAACCCCTTGATAGAATTAGCCTTAATTTGCTCTGTCAAGTCATCGAAAGCTTTCCCACTGTTGAACAGAATAAGAATATCCTCCGGACGCACATTCTCATGTATGACAAGCCTCATGACTTCCTGAGCTACCCATTCCTTTTCTGCATCTCGCGTGTCGAATTTTAGTATCGCCGGTTTCTTAAATGTCCTCTCAGCGAATTTGACCATGAACCTATCCCCGTACTCTTCCACCAGGCCCCACTGCTTCAAATAATTTAGATCGGCAAAAGTCCTGGTCTTGACCTTGATTTCCTGCGGTGCCTGGGAACCCAAGAGGACGTTAAAAGCGAGCTCAATAATTTCCTTGGTATTGCGGAAGCACTCCTTCATCACCCTTGCCCTATCGCCCCTGCCGACATCTATTCCGATCTGTTTCCAATTAGGCCTTGGCCTTCCGTATAGATTTTGCGCATCATCATAGAATATTATTATTGTTTTTTCACCAGTGGTTGGGTCAGGCCTCACGAGTCCCAAGAGCAGTTGATAATCCTCGACATTTAGGTCCTGCCCCTCATCTATAAAAATTGCATCATAGAGAATAGATTTATACCAATCCGGGTTATCATTTTTAAATTGCTCAAGTTGTTGGCTATATTTCATCGAACGTGCGGCCTGGTCTTCTAATTCCTTAATCGCAATGTAATTCCATATCCCTTGATTGCTGAGTTCTTCCATCAGGCCGTTGAAATGAGTTACAGTGGCGCAGTCTGGCAGTGCGCTTTGCGTTTGCTGATAGAAAGAGTCCTTGATTTTACGTTTTATGAATTGTACCAAGGCGCGATTGAAGCAAAGCACGGCTACTCGAGGTAGAGGTGCGGGCCCTTGGAACATATCGTCAGGGTGGGCAACCTTTCGATTGATGAGCCGAGCTACCATATTGGCAAGTATAACTGTCTTGCCGCTGCCGGCCACCCCACGGATTAACCGAGGGTAGCCATCCACATTCAAGCGCGACAACTCAATCTGCTCCTCCGACAAATGCTTCTCCAGTACGGCCAGTTCATCTAGCATAGCTCCCAAGCTCCTTTCAGGAACTCCTGAACGTACAGGCCTTTTCTCGTTAATAACAGCCGAATCTCCGAATACTTTTTTTGTAACTTTAACCTGGTCAGCAGTTATTGGGGTATCCTTGTGAGCTTCAGCTAGACTTTCTTGGATTAGTCTGGAAACCCGCTTTTCGAGGCGCGTTGTAGATTCAATTTGCTCTTTGTATAGCACCTTATCATTGGGCATCGCCTTGTCCCAGCCTTTCACGCTCATCTCAGCTTCGGATATATTTGGAAGGGCGACCATGCAGTTACAGAGTGGTAAATCCCTGCGTTTGCGCACAATGCGCTTTATCTCATCCTCTATTTCGAACATTGCATCCTCAGCCTGTCGGAAAGCGTTAATAGGGCGATTATATCCCTCCTGCCTTACGAAAAGGCTTCCAGCTTCCACCTTCTGGATAGAATTCAGGAAGAAACCTTTGACCTCTATAACCAATAGGCCCAAAGAAGGATGGCATATAAGGACGTCGGGAGGATGGTACGTACTACGGGCAGTGCATGGTTCAAAATAGATAAAGCCGGCGGCAGAATCACCATATAGCCTTATCACGGCTATCGCTACCTTAGCCTGCGCCTCATTCTTGATATCGTCTTGCCCAACGACAGTGATCTTGGCCTTTCGTATGGCCGCAGTGAGATATTGTCTCCAGTCGGATTCCATACAGTTGCTCCTCTTAACAGTATTTATGCTACGAGAGCTGTTTCTATCAATCGGACTTATTGATGTCCCTAACTTATTCAGATGGATTACCTCTGGGGCACTATCACCGCCATGGACAGAACATCAACATCAGAATTCGCTTTAATTTTTACCTTGCTCCCTTTTACCGCTTTCCTTACACGTTCGTAGGAATCATACAAGACCTGCGATCTTTCAGCGATCAAAGCGTCTATCGTTGGTTTATAAAGTGGTAAGGCATTTAATGCCTGGCCACCCCAGTGCTTCTTGTCACTGTCGGTCATGTTAGTACACGGTGTGGCTTTTTCCCAGGCATTTAGCGATTCACTTCCGGGCAGTGCCTCTGCTCCACTCCCTAATCCTCTGAACCCCTGTAACACGCATTCCTCAGCCATGGTTATATTACCGCCATCGCTCTCTTCGACCAGATAGCGCAGTCGCAGCAGCAACAAACCCGTAACCTTGTCCAATTCGGTAGCCTTTAGCACCCCACATCGCGATGAAAGCAGGCGGTCGCCAGCCAGGTTCAGAGCATTGTCCAACAGGTGCTCAGCCAGCGCTGCTGTGAGCGGATGCGTACGAGAGATGAAGGTCACCCCCTCGACTACCGGCTGCTCGAAGGCGAGCTTATCGGTCATACGCTCCGGCAACTTTGATTTCACGCCCTCAGGCAGGCGGTTTCTGTCTAACAGATAGAAGCCTTTACCCGGAGTGAATGGTACTTCTAGACGCTGGCAGGCAGCTTTGATAAAACGCTCCACCGTTTTCGCATCGCCCAGTGTGGCATCCACAGCGTCAAGCTCTCTGGCCACTTCATCCGGCCTGATAGCGTGCTGGGCGAAGATGGTGCGGCTTTTCCTCTCCCTTTCCTCAGCCTTGTCCCAGAGCCTGTTGAATTCAATCACTGGGTCCAATTCGAACAGCCTGAGCTGCTGGCTGTCATCTCCCATGAAGAGCGCCTTCACCACTGAATGCATCACGCTCTCGCTGTCCACCGGCAGCGGGACCATGATACCCAGCCTTCTGTGGATTTCACTTGCTTTGCGCAGCAACACTTTGAGCACAGCTCCATCAATGGGGTTATCCTCGCCATAAACCAGTACGGTTTTCACGACTGGCGAAGACTGTCCAAAGCGATCCACCCTGCCTTCCCGTTGCTCCAGCCGGTTTGGGTTCCATGGTAAATCGTAATGTAATACAGCATTAAATCCTTCTTGCAGATTAATGCCCTCGCTCAGGCAGTCGGTAGCCACCAGTATGTGTGTCGGTGATTTACGCAGCTCCTCGATCTTTGCTTCGCGCAGCTCCTCGCCCATCTCACCGGTTACCGACATCACACGAAGGACCTTGAACTCCGCACTAAGTTTCTTCTGTAGCTCGTCCGCCACGTAATCGGCAGTGGCTATGAAGCGGCAAAAAACTATGGGATTGAATCCGCTTTTCAACAGTTTCCGAAGTTCAGCGGTTGCTTTTACCAGCTTCGTATCTTCTTCGCCGGAGAGGTTGCGGGCGCGCCGGCTGAAATCCTGCAATCTGCGTTTATCGCCATCGGGCATTTCGCTGGTACCCAGTGATACTGTATGCGCCGGGACCACATCCGTCATGAACTCCGCTTCATTTGAATCGAAAACCAGAGGACTGTTTACCTCATCGATGTTTTCTTCTTCCCCGCCTGTCAGCCCTGCTTTCACTTCCAGGGCAACGGCGGCTGCACGAGGGCTGGACATCACACATCGCAGCAGCGCCAGGGCAGCCCAGTATCGCACACGTTGCCGTGCAGTCTTTTCGCTTCCGGAGCTGAATATGATTTCACGGGCGAACTTGTAAACATCGTCAAACAGTTTTTTATACTCTGGCGATAGCTTATAAGGTGCTTCAGCAGTCTCACGCTTGGGGAAGGGTGTTTCCGTGTCCATCCACCTCTCTACATCGGCACGCCGTCGCTGGATAAACCGTGCGGCCAGCTCTGACTTCATATTCGCGCTCATAACATCCATGTTCAGCGCGGCAAATTTAGCGTCGATCAATCCCAGCAGCGAAAGGAAGGACTCTTCGACGCCGCTGTGCGGCGTAGCAGTGACCAGCAGCAAATGCCGGTCGCCGTTACGGGCCAGGTCATTAAGCAATTGATGGCGTTGCTGCTGGGAGACGGATTGTCCCCCAGGCCGGGCGCATCCGTGCGCCTCATCAACGATTACCAAGTCCGGGCAGTCTTCAATGAAGCGGTGGCGGTAACGTTCGGATTTTACAAAATCTACGCTCACAATGATATGCGGGAAATATTTAAATACGCTGTCATCCGGCCGCGGCAAGTTACGCTCCAGTCGGGCGAAGGATTCAGAGCGGACCACGGTAGCGTCAATGCTGAATTTATCGTAAAGCTCTCTCCGCCACTGATCGCACAGGTACGGAGGGCAGATCACCGCCAGCCTCCTGGCGATGCCGCGGTCAAGCATCTCCCGCGCTACAAGCGTAGCCTCTATGGTCTTGCCCACACCCACATCATCGGCTATCAGCAGCCGTACAGGGTCGAGTCGCAGGGCCATGATAAGGGGCACGAATTGGTACGGTCGTGGGCGGAAAGATAAGTGCCCGATGGACCGGAATGGGCCCGCCCCATAACGTAGCAGCAGGCGTGAGGCATCGTGCAGCAGCCTGGCTGCCTCGAAATCACCGATATCGTCGACCGTGGGCAGGGGAAAGACAGCCGGCTGGGGTTTCTCATCCTCGGCTGGAAGGTAAACTCCGCAGGCATCCTCTTCGCTGCCCGCCAGCGGACGCAGGTGCAGTAAATCCGGTTCGCCCGGCGGAACTATCACCCACTCGCGACTGCGGAATTTAACAATGGAACCTATTGAATACGAGCTCATTGCTTTCCCTCGCCAAATAGATCCCTGTTTGCGTCCACCTGTTCCTCCAGCGGCCTCTTATACATTATCTCAACAACGCGGTAGCCTGCGTCCCGCAACTTCCCACGTATTTCAATGTCCTTCTGGTGCTGGTGCGGCTCATCGTGGGGCGTGCCGTCGCAGAAAACGCATACCGGACCCTCTCTATAATAAAAATCGGGCTGGGAATAGAAATCCGGCAGCAACTTCTGCGCCTCGTCCGGCAGCCGGCGCCTCTGTCGGTACAGCAGGTCGAGGAATTTCTTCTCCAGATCAGAGCGTGCATCCGCCTGTTGCCGCAGCCACTGGTACTGTTCTTCATATGAGCGATCGGCATAATATCGCTGTACCGTGGAACCGGCCAGTGCCATCAGCGAATCGTGTATTAGGTGACGGTCCATTTCACCGTGCCATCGCTGGTTCTTATACGACAACAGGCAAGTATAGCAGGCGCGGGTGCAGTCGACATCTACGGTTTCCTGCCCGCTTTCCGGATTGAAATGGCAGATCTCCAATGCGCGGCGGGCAATGCAGGCGATCAGACCGGGCTCAACCGTCAGCCGCCGCAGCACGCCGGCGCCACCCTCAGCTGCCTCCCAGTAAAGGATGCCCCGCTGAATTTCTCTTCCGATAAGCTCACTGGATATCTCGTCCTCATCAATCTGCAATTCCTCCAGCAACCCGGCCAGCAGAGCATATTGCAGGTTAATAAATTGTCTTTCATTAAGCGGTGCTGCGGGAGAGGGGTAAATTAGTAAGATATTGCGAGTGTCCCTGACGTAAGGCTGCACGCCGCTCTCCACTTGTCCACGGCCGGGTTCAAGCGCACTGTCCTCTCCATCTCCCTGTTTTCTGCCCCAGACACCCGTAGAGAGATCGAGATTAAAGCCGTCGGTACCACGATAACGCCAGCCGCGGTTGATGCTCCACATTTCAGCCGCCTGGCCGTAGCATAGTCTCAGTAATTCCGCTCCGCTCGAGGAAATCACCGTCGCCTCTTCTTTCTGTGCACGGCCTTCCCGCGACGAGAAACGGAAATGGGTGGTGGTGTTATAACCTTCCCTCACGCGCTCATCCTCGTCACAGGTGATGCGTTCCACTCTTTGTGTCGCTACGGCGGACATCTCAAACAGCTTTGTCCTGTACTCGCTGCTATCGGCATTGAGGGAACAGCCGCATTGCTGACAGATATCCGCACGCAGGTTAGCATCCGTATGGAAAGCACCGCAGTTCCTGCATAATTTGGCCGATTTGAAGCGCGCTTCGCGAGTTGCCACCGGCAGCAAGCTGCGCACGACACGGTACTTACGTCCTTCGTGGTAAAGGATGTTGCGCGGCCCGAACTCGGTCAGCGCCAGGAAGCGCTGCCGCGCTAAAAAAGCATTCCGGCTATTGTCCATGCTCACATAGGCGCGTACCGGCAGGCGAGGAAAGTTATAGCCGGGCAAGAAACCCTCGCTGGCCAGGTAGCGGTAGGGATAGAAATCAGATTCATCGCTGGTTGCTGAAATATTTAAGAGTAGGTCCCGCTGCCTTTGCGCCTCCCTTTCCAGACGGTTGGCCTCATTGACCTCATCAGCTTTGATCTTGCCATGGGCAGATCTTATTTTTTCCTGTGCCTCTACTAGTTGACGGTGGGCAGAACGGTAAAGCTCACGCCAGCGGTCGAAGGCGGTGTCAAATTCCCTGGCTGCGCCCTTAAGTACGTTCTCCAGCCACTGCTCTGTAAACCAGCCGGAAGATTCAAGGTCGGAATGGCAATCTGCCAACACAGCCCTGCAATCCGTCAGGCATTTTCGCAACCTGGCATCCGGCAGGCTTAGTTGCATGGCCAGATTTGCCTGCAGCGGCAGATTATCAACATTTTGTACATCCAGCAAATCACCGATTGATCCACCCAGCGAAAGGCCAACCTCGGCCAGCCAGATGGCGTGGATGTGCGATTTAATCAGGTCCTCATTAACAAGGTCGAGCTGCGGTGGCATTACCACGCCTGCCACCATTGCGCCCTGACGGTGGAAGAAATATTGGTCATGACCGCTATAGCTCGAACAATAGGTGGTGATTAAGGCGGGCCGGCCCGAACGCCCGGCGCGGCCGCTGCGTTGCGCATAGTTGGCCGGGGTGGGTGGCACATTGCGCAGGTTGACCGTATTCAGGCTGGCGATATCGATACCCAACTCCATAGTGGGCGAGCATATCAGGCAGGGCAGTTCTGCCGTGCGGAACCTATTTTCGCGCTCCTCGCGGTCTTCTTTGGCTGTCTGGCCGGTATGCTCCTTGCTCTCCAGCGATTTCAGGCAATCAAGTCCCTGCCGGTAAAAACTTATGAAAAACCTGTTGGCCTCCACCTGTGTGACCGCTTCCTGCGGCAGCATACTTATGTTCCTCACAGGGTCGCGGTTTTGCGCAACGCCGTCACCGCAGGCCCACTCCATACAGGCCACCTGAAGCTGGATGCGGAAGCTGCCCTCCCCCTCTTCCTTTCTCAAGTAGCCGCCATTTGCCAGCACCTTCATCATCACGCGCAGCATATTTTCATAATCGTCCGTGCTCAGCGGGGCGCTCATATGCTCCCAGGCGCGTGTAGAGCGTAAGTACTTACCCAGTACGCTGATAGGGTTGAGGCTATAATCGCGCGGCAGGCGTTCACCCAGGGCGAACCATTTGCCCTCCGTAAGTATTTCATCATCATCAAAGCACCAGGGATCCTTGAGAACCTGGTTAACCCTGGTTTTGAGCACTGTTTGCTGGGTAGCTACAAGGCAACGGGCATCCATGGATAGAGATCGCCGCAGGAAATCAAGTACTTCGCGGCATACCCGGCATCGTGTTGCTGCGGATGCTTTGCCTAGTAATGTATTTTCAATCCAGTTATTATTATCAAGGCAGTATTCTTCAAGGCCGGTATAGCTTATCTTCAATAGTCCGCATTGCTCCAGGTTGGGCTGGACCACACGCCAGCCGCGGCGCAGATCGCGGTAGACCTGATACTCGACGTAAGCGGTCAACGCCTCACGGTTGATGCGTGGCTGTGCGCCGCCTGTTCCCGGGTTCCTGGCATACGACTCCACCGGCAATGCCAGTACCTCGACAACCCTGCTGGCAACCTCCGCATAACCCAGGAAGCCGGTTTCCGGCAGAGCACGGCAGATGGCACTGCGCAGCAGTCCCATTTGAACGAAGTCGTTGAAATGCCCAGATTGCAGCGATGCATCCTGCCGGTTGTCTGTGAAGCTCAGTACCTTTTTCTCTTCAGGCTCTATCTCCTCATCACCCAGGTGGGTCAGGATGGAGGATATCAACACCGTGGTGGCAGTGCTGCGGCCCTCACTGGAAAGTCGTGCCAGTTTGGAGAAGTCCTTCGTCCTCTTATCATAGATGGTTCCACAACGCGGGCAGACCAGCAAAGGCGATCTGATGAACCAGCCAGAGGCAGCATTGGCCTGCACCGTCGGTGTGTATGACCCGTCCATACTCATATTGCACGGCTGGGGAAGGTATTTATACATGCCCGGCCTGATCTTGTTGCGCGAAGCTGTGAACCAATTATCCGGCAGGTCCTCGATCATATCATCAGTCCAGGCCGGGCCGGATTCATCATCGATCAGCAGGTAGCCCTGCTGTATCTCTTCATCGGGCGGTTCCATCTCATGTGGCAGGCGCGGCACAAGGGTTTTGGCCTCCTCATTGCGCGTTACCTGGTAATATTCCTGCCCGCAGACCCTGCAGAAAAGCAACGGAGCCAGCAGGCGGTCACCATTCTCGCCCTTGGTAAAACGCTGCCCGCTGAGGGTCAGATAACGCCTTTCCGGCGATTCCATCGTGGCATAGACCGCATCACCCTGCGAAATGAACTGGTGCAGTTTGACGGCAAAGACCGGGTTTGTGCCGTCCGGCTTGATTTCGCCACCTGCATGCAGCATCAGCCGTATTTTTTCCTCACATTGCACTGCGTCAATGCTGGTCAATTCAGCCAGTTTAAGTGCGCCATCCCTGAGTGTTATGGGTGGGCGGCGGCGGAAAGTATCATCGCGCTTCTCAATTCCGTAAGTCTCCTCTATCCAGGCAGCCAGTGGACTTCTAACAAAATCGTCAGCATCAAAGGGGACATCTCCCTTCATGCTCGCTTTAAGCTCCTCTTTGGTCAATTCGCCGGTGAAGGACGTAGCGCGCTTTAAGCGCTCGTCGATGACATTCTCCGGCTTCACCGGGGAGCCAAAGATTTTTGAGGCTACACCTGCCACGGCCTGCTTTTGTTGTTCATGGGATCCGCCGGTGACCATGGTGGCGCTTGTACCCACGCAGAGCAAGCTATCGTTGCCGCAGCGGCGGCGCAGGCGCCGCACCAGCATTGATACGTCCGCGCCTTGGCGACCGGAATATGTATGCAATTCATCCAGCACCAGGAATTGCAGGTTGACGAACTCATGGTCGATGAACTTTCGCTCGGCCGGGCGGGACATCATCAACTCCAGCATTACGTAGTTGGTCAGCAGTATGTGGGGCGGATGTTGCTGCATCTGCTCCCGCCTCTCCTGCTTCTGCTGGCCCGTGTATACGCCAAATCGTATAGGGCTGCCTGCCCCCAGATTATTAAGAAGCGTTTCCAGCGCCTTCTCTTGCGAATTGACCAGCGCGTTCATGGGGTAGACGATCACGGCACGCACCCGCTCCGGTACTGGGTCGTTCTTCAATATGTGATCGATGATGGGTATCAGGTAGGCCAAGCTCTTACCCGAGCCTGTGCCAGTGGTAAGTACGTAGTTTTCTTTACGCTGAGCGGCCAGTATGGCCTGCTCCTGGTGGTTATATAGCCTGAACGGTGAACTGCTCTGGCGGAAGATGTCTTTGCATAGTGGATTCAAGATTCCAGCACTACACAGAGCCGCCACATCCCGGCCCATTTCATAGGAGGGGTTGAGCTGCACTAGCGCCTCTGGCCAGAGTGCGCCACCAGCCAGCTCACTTGCCACAAAATCTGCAATGCGGGGATCACGGATGTTGAGGAAGCTCTCCACGTAACGGTGGTAGTCGTTAAGCACCTCACGACGCAGCCTGAATGCGTCCATTATTTCAACTCTCCTTTTTCCAGCTTGTCCCAGGCCTCCAGCACCAAGCGGCGGGTGCGGTATTCGCCAAATTCTTTTGTCTCTTTGTTTTTAAGAACGCGGAAAGTCTCACCCGGAAAGTCCGGACCGTAAATGTCTTGTGGGTCAAGTATGTAACGTAGCTCATCACGCGACAAGCCGTAGAGACGGGCGTAATAAGCGTCCAGTTCAGCCTTGAGCAGTGCCCGCCTTTCCGTGTCCCATTTGAAGGGTGGGCCACTGTATCCCATATCCTCGGCGAAAAGCTTAAGATCGTAAGCGGTGAAGGTGAGTTCAAGAACCCTTGGATTTATATAGTTTTGGTCAAATTCATTGAACGAGGAAGGAGGTAATATTGGAAACTGTTTGACGTAGTGGAAGTTAAGATTAGAACCTCCAATTTTTTGTCTGGCAATGTAGTCGATCAAGATGCAAGATAAATTAGCTAAAAAGCAAGATATGCAATCTATTTTATCAACGAATATTAGTGGCATTGAGTTGCCAACCCCTACCATAGGGATAATGGAAAAAATGGCTGTGTGCATATTCGTGACTGCAGTAACATTTTTAAAGCCCAAGAGCCATCCGTGTTTCCAATCCATCAAACGAGCTTGGACTTCCCTTTTATCCACCCAATAGTACGGCCGTATCTGATAGTTGGGATCTTGATACTGTTCTATACTGGTATCAGGTAACACTATAAATCCACGCTCATCTTTTCTTGTTTCATAGGAGCCAAATCTGTGATCGTAATACGAGACAAACTTAGCCTCATACAGGGGCAAATAACCGAGCTTTGGTTCAGTTGCGAAGAGATGGCTGTCATTGGACATATGGAACATAGTCATGAATTTAGTGCCCCAGGGATTCTGACCTGTGACTTCGTTCACTAATACTGGTACTTGGCTGTAAATCTTCTTAGTTAGCTCAAGATCTACCTTGGTGCGAAAAACAGGCATTGTGTGCGTATTAGGATTAATCAATGTTAAGTCTTTTGAGCTTGTTTCGAATTGCCGTTGGCTATCGTGCGTATGTTCGACGAACCTACAGGAGAAAGTAAATTTTGGCGATTCGGTATTTATTTGTCGTCCAGATATGCATGCCAGTGCGAATTTCATACTGTGGTGGACATGCGGAAAATAAAATAATGCTTCGTTCTCCATGCCAAAGAAGCTGACTAGTGTCTTCGAGAATACCAACTCATTAAAGAAATCCTTCAAAGTATCCTCAATTGCCAACCCGATCGGTATTATTAAGCCAACCCGTCCTCCAGGATTTATCAGGTTTTTGGATAGCTCGGTGAATAGAGCATACAAATTGATGTCGCCCGTGGCGGTTAATGGAAAGCGCTCACTGGCCCTTACGAAGCGGCTCTCTGCTTCAGCTGTATGTTTGGCTTCTTCGAATGCCTTTAGTAGAGTCGGGTTCCTTTTGGTCAGCTCTTTAATCATCTTTTCGCGCGCCGCTTTATTGGGCGCCCTAGCGATGGAAGAGTCGTGTTGGGTGAAAAATTCTTTCTCTTGCAGCTTGATACGCTCCCAAGGCGGGTTACTAAGCACCACATCAAAACCACCAGCCTTCGTCACCTCGGGAAATTCCAGTGGCCAGTGGAAAAAGCGGTATTTATAAGCCGATGCGGTTGCTTCACCGGCTAGTCGACTGTCGACGGCTTTAGGATTATTGATATATTGCACCAGTTTGCCCTGAGTAGATGTGGTCGGGTCATCGGCGTTCAGTAGGAACTGGTAGAAGGCAGCCGTCCAAATGTGACAGGCCGTCCAGTCCCGCAGCCAAGCCTCGCCCGCGTGCAGCCTAGCATATATGCCCTGCTTTTCACTGATATCGTCGACCTCATTCTCATCCAGCGCTTCGAGCCGATCGGTCTCGTCGGCAAATGCCTGTAGATCAGCCTCCAGCTTGCCCGTGGCATTAGGCGTAAGCAGTATCTGCCCGCTGGCTAACCGTTCCCGCTCCTTTTTATTCTGCGCTTTGATTTTCTTGGCGGCTTCCTTATCGTCGCCCGTGACAGGCTTGAAGGCATCGTCGGGTATGCCATGGTTGAGCCGCTCGATACTATCCACGCCTACCAGGCTGTTGCCCGACTTAATGCGGTGGTCGAGAAAGGCCAGCGGCATGCCGCGGTAATGTCCTTCCAGCCAGAGTGCTACCCTGCAGAGGTCGGCGGCCAGTGGGTTGAAGTCCACCCCGTAGATGCAGTGCCGTATGACATCGCGCACGGCCAGGCGTACCAGTGCGGGCGGAGGCTGCTGCTCCCCCGTCCGCACCATCGCCAGTTCACGTCCAATGCGGCGCGCCGCCGCCAGTAAGAAATGGCCCGACCCTGAGGCTGGGTCGCACACCCTGACGGAAAGCAGGGCTTTTTCCTTATCCTCTTTGGACTTTGCGCCGGATAGATGCTCTAGTATGACGGGCTCAAGGGCGCTCTTAATAAGCTCCTGCACGAGCTCAGGGCGAGTGTAATAAGAACCGGTGGTCTTTCGCTCGGAGCCCTTGGTAAATTCGAACACCGGCTTTCCATCGCGATCCGGAGTCTGAGGATGCAGGTCCAACAGGCTCTCATAGACCGAGCCAAGTTCTTCCACATCCAGCCCGCCGTAGTTAATGGGACGGATTATGTTATTGTCCTTGAATAGCGAAAGTTTAGCGAAGCCCCGTAGAAAATCGCGGTTGAACATATGGGCATCGTCAAGGTCGGGCATGGCGGTATTACTGAAGAGGCCTCCGTCTAATGCGGCCATGCCCAGTTTTTCGGCTGCACCCCGGCTGGAGTAGAAGCCGAAGGTGCGCCTGACTGCTTCCCAGACATCGTAATAGCGGTCCTGCGGGTTGAAATGGCGCTCTACCCGCCGCCGTATGCGGCGGATGCTGTAATGGTCGTTATATATATTGAAGAACTTCTCATTGGTGGGGTCCGGTCCGGCCAGTTTGCGGTCCTCGGCCACCATGAGGAAAAGGAAGCGGTAAACCAGCCTCAGGAGTTGGCTGTAAAAATCGATGGCGGTTAATTCGCCTTTCTTTATCTTGTTTACGAGGCCGGTATTATCCGGATGCTGCAGAAAGCCGTTGCCGAAGATTTCCAGAGCCGCTTCCACGCCCTCGCGCAGGTGCTCCCTTATGCGTCCGCCTTCCTCGATGCTCTGCTGGTAGTACTTCTCCAATAGGCAGGATGGGGCGGAATCAAGCTCGGCTGGCCAACGGCTGCGATGAACCAGCCGGTAGAAAAGCTGGAATTCGGCGAAGTGGTTGCCCTTCAACATCTGCTCGAGGTCGAACTCCAGGTAGGTGGATCGGCTCATACGCGTGGAATCGCGCAGCAGTCGGAACTGCAACCCGTTTGTGACGATGCCCCAGAGGTGCTCGGTGCGGTTGAGATACTCCTGCACCAGCGCTTGCGGTGAGATGCGCGGTGTGCCCGAGGGCGGACGCGTGTCCATTCCGATGTTAGCGCCTTCGATATGAACGGGCAAACCATCCTCGCCGGTGCCATCACGGTGTGATAGAAAGAAGGTCTGTCCTCCGACCTGCGCAGCAGACTTGCAGAAGGCCAGTTTACCAAAGCCGAGTGTGCGTAAAAGAGGGAGGATCCATTGCTCGCGTGTAGCTGTAGCACCTGAATCGCCCTCTTTTTGGCGGGATAGCGCATGCTGAAATGCATCCCAGTAGGCCAGCGCATCCGACCAACACGAGGCCATCTCATCCATAAAGCGGGTTTTGTTGTCCAGACCGAAATCAGCCGGTTTTTGCCCATCAGCCTCACCTGCCGCTATCTTCTGCAGTACTTCAGGCGAGATCAGCAAACCTTCGGATTCAATGGTGACATATCCCATCTTAAAGCAGCAAACCTCAGCGACCAACAGTCGGATGTGTCACCAAATATTATACTACGGCTCACATAATGTCCATATGCGGAGACTGTAAGAAGACGATTGAAAGTACTTATGATGTGATGTAGTATATCAACCAGTTCTGGGCAGCAGATTTTCGGAGGTGACGGCATGGTATACGGGCTGGTTATCGTGGCTATAAAAGAGATGTTGGACGGAAATAACTGAGTGCTGAATCCTGAAAAGCAGGATTATATCCCAAACCATCCTGGCCGATAGTGGTCAATTAACTTGAGACAGGGTGGTCAATTAGCCTGAGAAGCGCCACGTTTTTCATGGATTAATAATTTGTTTGGAGGTTTGCAACATGTACTATCCAGAGGCCATCGAAGAGATTTGTTATGATCCCAAACATCTTGACAAAGTATTATGTGCGATAAAAGATAAATTTTCACATTATTTTGATACATTCATAGAAACAAAAGCTGGAACTATAATAACGGCTGAAAAGTTTGCAGCAACAGCAAAACAATTGAATGTAAATATTAAAGTGGGGAAAAAGAATATCGATAAAGGTGATTATTTTACGGAGATTATTGATGAGGCTATTATAGAATTTGAGGAAGATAGAAATAAATATATAGAAATCCTTGATCTAGAAGCATTGGAGGAGCATGAGATTGATCCAAAAAACTTTAAAAACACCGTTTTGAAAAATAGATGTCCGATAATTCACCATACACTTCTAAATAAAAAGGCCAAAGAACTTGACAAATATAGAGCGGCATTTAGTGCGGCAAAAGCAGAAGAACTATTATCTGTCACTAAGAATCTCACGGAATTCGCAATACAATATTTTCAGAATTCTTATAATGAAAAGACATATGAGCAGTTCAGTCAGATAGAAGAAATGGGCTTATCTGCATTAGATGAAGAGGGGTATACTGCATATGGAGTCATCGGTGGGGGTATTAAAAGCCACTTTTTATATAAACTTAATCCCTCTATTTTTCCAAATAGAAGTAGAGAGTCAGTTTGGGCTTTATGGTATTTGACGAATAAAAAATCATATGACTGCAAACAAGATTCTGAATTCCTAATGATTAAAATTAAAGATAATTCGATCCAACAGAATTATTTCTATCCTTACCAATTATTCGCCTTTTATGCGTACAACATTTACCTTCTACTAAAAATGGAAGCGGAAAAATACAGTGTGAAGATTGACAGTGATTACCGTTATGTTATCGTGGATAAGTTCTTGTCCTATGTAGCCCAGGAACATGCAACAGAAATAGCAGTATTATCTAAGAAGGATACGGAGTACGGATATGGATCCTGATGTAGATACATTATTTAAAAAGTTTTTACCTCTTGAGGCAGAAAAATACTCACTCAAGGAATTCCAGAAAAACGTTGTTGTGAATGTTATAGCAGGCAATAATACTTTGTGTATTATGCCGACTGGAGGGGGAAAATCGTTAATTTATTGGCTTTCAGGATTGACCCTTCAGGGAATAACCCTTGTTATCTCTCCGCTGATAGCCCTTATTGATGAACAGTCCGAGAAAATTCGCGAGCAAGGGATTGAGGTATTAACTATCCATAGCGGAATAGCCGCGGACAAACAAATACAAATGCTGAAAAAGTTTGCGAATGGATCTGCGAACCCAAAATTCATATTTGCCAGTCCCGAAAGAATATCAACCGACGGATTTTTCGAACACTGCCTATCAAAAAGAAAAACAGAGATTAAACTCGTAGCAATTGACGAAGTACATTGTGTTAGTCAATGGGGGAATAGTTTCCGGCCTTTTTATAAGCGTATACCAGTTTTTCTGAATGAAGTATATGGGATAGGTTCCTGGGGACCGAAGGTACTTGCTCTGACCGCAACTTTAAATCCAAAAGAGGTCGAGGATATCTGCCAGGAATTTAATATTGGTAATGAAAATCTCATTCGCGATGATTTGTTGATGAGGTCAGAAATTAATATAAAAGTTATTAAATTAGACGATGAAGATAAAAAGGAAGATAAATTATGGGACTTGCTAAATATTCATCAAGGTGAAAAAGCTCTCGTTTATTTGTATCGAAAATACAAGCATCGCGGTGTTGAAGATCTAACAGAAATTGCGGTGAGTAAAGGATTCAAAGCTACGTCATTTCATGGGGACATGACGGCTGCTGATAGGCAAAGTATTATCAAAGTATTTAAAAATAATGAAATTGACGTTGTATTTGCAACCAATGCATTTGGAATGGGAATAGACATACCAGATATAAGGGTTGTCATACACTTTATGATACCGGAATCTGTTGAGCAATATTACCAAGAGATAGGAAGAGCTGCACGTAATATTGCATCGGCAAACGCGTATATTCTGTACACTACGAAAAATATAAAAGTTAAAAAGGACCACTATATTGACAATTCTTTTCCGAAGACTGAAGAACTGGAATCATGTTACAGTAAAATTACGGGAGACAAAGTCGGCATTGCCACCTTGCAATATTACGAAGATGAGGTGATCCAGAAATGCCTCCCTTATTTTCTGGATAGTGGTTTAATCTCAATATTATGCAAAGGGATTTTTAATCTCAAAATATTGTCGAATATTATAAATATCGAACTGCAAGATATATACAACGCAACTAAGGAAAAGGGGTTGCTTGCATCTATGAAGAAGACAGGGTTAAGCGCTGAATATATAGTTAACCTAATTTATAAGGCTTTTCTCGATAACGAAGTAGGTTTAAAGCACTTCGACAAATGTCTGATAATCAACAGTTCTGCATCTGATATATCTGATGACAAAATGAAAGAAATAACTTCATATATTGACGAGAGAAAAGACTACAAGCATAAGCTACTGGATTATTTTGTTTATTTGCTTGAAGAATATAGTTCCTCAATTGAATTGCATCAGGAGATGGGTAGATACCTTGGCGTGCCGAAACATTTGCTAAATAAAATATATTCTACGCACAAGGGTGATAAGGTGAGATCGAAATCGGAGGTTATAATCGCAAATACGTTACATGCGAATAAGGTGAAATACGAATACGAGAAAAAATTATATTACAATAAAGACAGTTGGATAGAACCTGATTTCACTATTACAATGCCTGATGGCACCGAAGTTTATTGGGAGCACCTGGGTATGATAGGCAGTGAAGAATATGATAAAACGTGGTTAAGAAAATTGGACATATATCGTAAATGTTTTTCAGGTAAATTAGAAAAAACATATGAAGGAACTACGATTTCAGACTCAGCACTAAACATGTTAAAGAAATTGAAATTGATTTAATATGCTACGTGCTGTATCGAATCATCTATATGCACCAAGGATAATTGTGTTATTTAAACTTTGAGCCTGATTACACGTAATGAGAGAAAGGTCAGCAGGGAATAATATGGCTCTGACCATATAGCCAATCTCACATCGCTTGACAATCCAGTGGGTGATTGAGAAACTGGCATTATTGTTAACAAGGCACACTTTCAACTTGGAAGAGGTTTATGACGGATAGCACCGGTTTGACCAGGATACCAATCGATCTCAGTCCTTTTACGGAAGCTGTCAAGAACAGGTCGGAGCGGCTCACCCGCCATTCAGAAAAACAGAAGGTCTTCGGCTGGTTCTGCACCTATACACCCATCGAGTTGATCCATGCGGCAGGGTTCCTGCCGGTAAGGATCTACGGCGGGATGACAACGGTCGAAAAGGCCGGCAACCTGGTCCCCAATTTCGTCTGCCCCTACATGCGCACCTCGTTGGAGAGGGCAATGCGCGGCGAGTACAAGTACCTCTCGGGAGTTATACAGGGCTACACCTGCGATATATCGTGCGGTATGATGAATATCTGGGAAGCAAATACCGGAATAGGGCTTTTTCATACAGTTCCTCTGCCATATAACTTCAGTGAAAGCGCCAGGGCTTTCTACAGGCAAACTCTCAACGAGCTGATCGATAAACTGGCCGGGGCCGGTGGAAGGATCGATTCGACTACGCTGGGCCGGTCCCTCGACCTTTACGCTGAGATCAGGAAGAACCTGCTTCACCTGCACGAGCTGCGCCTGTGGAACATGTTTGCGCCGCCGGCCCGCGACTTTTACGCGATACTCGAGAGGAAGGCAAGCGGGCGGACCCGAAGGTCCGCCCCTACGGGAATGCCCCTACGTTGATGACGGTAAAGATATTACTCGATCGGCATTAAGGTCAGCCGCGCCCTATTGAGACAAGCAACAGGGACCGAATTGTGTTGTATAATCTGCTGACACAGCAGTGCAGCACATCGAGATAAACGAACAGTTCCGGCGCGCCCTGGACGTTATGGAGAGGACGGGCAGGAGCGTTTTCATAACGGGACGCGCCGGCACCGGCAAATCCACGCTGCTCGAGTATTTCCGCGTCATAACAGCCAAGAAGGTCGTGGCGCTGGCCCCCACCGGCGTGGCGGCCCTCAACATCAAGGGCCAGACCATACACTCGTTCTTCGGCTTCAAACCCGACATCACGC
>Ga0265595_1001150_pt1 | contig 21390 bp, 30 predicted proteins | sample saktaG_15_FD_190148 | JGI IMG/M metagenome (GOLD analysis project Ga0265595, IMG submission 190148) | Saline water microbial communities from Sakinaw Lake, British Columbia, Canada - sak_2013_06_06_50m | ecosystem: Environmental > Aquatic > Non-marine Saline and Alkaline > Saline ... | reverse complement strand
CTCCACTCTTTGTAGAATTGTTTTATTTCTTTTTTGTTTTCTTCTAATTCCACAAGAACAAGATTTATACAAGGGTTATTTTTTTTCATCTTTCTTTTTGTTTCAATCAAATTAAGTATGTTCTTTTTAACAACCCCAAATTTTAATTTTTTTCTTATCTTTTCATAGGTTTCTTTAGAGTATCCATCAAAGCTTATTGTTATCCCATCCAATCCCGAATTTACAATCTCGCTTGCCAATTCTTTATTCAATAAAGAGGCATTTGAATAAAACGCAACAAACATCCCCTTTTGCTTTGCATATTTTATTTTTTTAATTAAGGTTTTGTCTAAAAAGGGTTCTCCAAAAAATGAAAGGGTAATTATTTTTATGTTCAATTTATGGCAATTATCTATAATCTTTTTATAAAGTTTCATGTCCATCGTACCCATCTTTTTTAATTTGGAATGGGGGCACATTATACAATCGGCATTGCATAAATTTGTTGTTCCAATATCAACTCCCAAGGGATATTTTCTGCTTAATTTTTCAATAGATTTATTTATTTTTCTACCATATAATTGATTATACAATTTATTGTTAATTATTAATGGTGTTGAGAGTATCTTTCTTCCAATTTTGTATCCTATCCTATTTCCTCTTATCTTGCTCAAGATATTTGATATCATTTTACCTTCTTTTTGTACATTTTAGGGAAAAATGCAATAAACCATAAGCCCAAATTTCTTATAAATTTTTTTCTTAATATAAATTTGCCGGGCTTTAATTCATCTGTATCTTTCTTTTTTTTAAAAATTGCAACTAGTGGAAGATACACAAAAATCCTAAAAAACTTATTCCATCCTTTTAGGTGTCTTTTAGAAAAGATTATATCATTCTTGAATCTTACTAGTAACCTCTTTTTATCTTCTAAAGAATCAATACTTTTGCCTTTCTTATGAATTATTTTTACAAAAGGAATACTGACAATTTTAAATCCTGCTTTTTTTGCTCTTAGACAATAATCCGTATCTTCTAAAAGATAAGGACTATAAATTTCATCAAGCAAACCAATTTTTTTGATAACTTCTTTCTTTATCATAAAACAAGCACCCATAACATGGTCCACTTCAAAAACCTCTTTTTTATCTTCATTAAGTTCCAAATCTATTTTCCATTTTTTTATATACCCACCAATATTTTGTAAACTCCCATCTGGATATATTATTTTGCATCCTAAAATTCCTATTCTTTTATCATTTTCTCCAACTTCTATCATCTTTTTTAACCAACTTCTATCAATCACCTCGGTATCATCATTTAACAAGAGAAAATATTCTGGGTTATATTCATTTAAAGCATTCTTTATTCCAACATTATTTGCTCCAGAAAAACCTTTATTTTTTTTATTAATTATAGCTTCAACCCATTTAAATTTTTTCTTAATTTCTTTGCCAATTTCCCCCTTGCCTGAATCATCTATAACATAAACTTTATAATTTTTATAATCTGTTTTTTTTCTCAAAGAATTCAAACAAATTTCAAGAAGTTTTTCTTGATTATATGTTGTTATTATTATTGCAATTTTTTTATTATCCATTCTAGAAACCCTACCCAAACCAGAATCCCAATTTATATGGAATTCCTCTTAATATTCTTAATATAAAACTCTTTATGCTCCACCCCAAATGTTTTATTTTGAATCTTCTAAATTTATCTTTTTTAGTTATTAATTCTCTATAAAGCCCTGTTTTGTAAAAGTCTTTTGTTGTTTTTCCCCACCTCAATTGTTTTTTGAATAGAATCCTTAATGTTTCTGGTTCCATATGTTCAACTGCATTTTCAACCATGCCGTTTTTACTTGTCAAATTTTTAAATTCGTACCAGGTTATTATATGGTCTTGTGCTGCACATATATTTATGTATTTTTTAGGTATTTTATTGTACGCTTTTATAAGGAGATTTCTCCTAAAAAATCTTGGTAAAACAATATCTTCATTAGGTTCCCAATAAGTTTGAACTAACAATCTATCTGCATCATACAATGAAGGCAGCCATTTTTTCCTATTATGTGCTCTTTCCCAAAACCACAGGCTATCATATCTTTTCATTTTTTCAACAGCCCTTCCAATTACTGTTTTCTCCAGAATCTGATCTGAATCGAGTAATAACACATATTTCCCTTTGCTGGCTTTTGCACCAGCAATTCTCGCTTCAAGAAGTTTTCCCCCACACATTACAATTCTTGCCTTGAACTTTTTAGCAATATCAAGAGTTTTATCTTTGCTATAACTATCTATGATTATTATTTCTATATTTTTGTAAGTTTGTTCTTTAACTGCTTTAAGGCATTGTTCCATTGTTTTCTCAGAATTGTATGTGGGAATTGTTACAGAGACTAATTCTTTTTTCATCTAAATACTTCCTTAATATCCTTTTTAAAATTTTGTGGGTTTATATTATCTATATTTATTTTTTTTGGTTTTATCTTTGATTTCATGAATTTCTTTAAAGAGTCTGTAATATTGTTAACAAATAAATCTTCATCTTCTGCTTCTTTAATAGGATAATATTGGGGTAGATCTTTTATTAAATCAACATACCCCCCTTTGTTAACAGCAATAATTGGTTTTCCAGCTGCCAACGCTTCAAAAGGGACAATTCCAAAATCTTCTAAGAAAGGCACAAATATTACTGCTTTTGAGTTTCCATATAATTCTAAAATTTTCTCATTGTCTAATCCTTCCTTTATTTCAATATTTTTTGCACCTTCTAAAAGCTTTTTTATATATTCAAAATATCTTTTATTTTCCAATCCTCCCGAAAGAATTAATTTTTCATTTGGATACTCTTTAGAAAATTTTATCCAAGCTTTTATTAACAAATCCTGCCTTTTAGGAGGATTAAATCGAGATACATAAAGGAAAAAGTTCCCTCTGTTTTGAGGAAGTTTAAGAAATTTATCTGTATCAACTGGAGGATAGATGACTTTTGCTTTTTTATTTTTTAAAAGCCCCTGTTTGTCAGCTCTTTTAAACCCCTCCTCTGAGATAAATATTGGAAAGTCAATTCGTTTCCAAGCCATTTTTTCAAAAAATCTGTATATTTTCACAGATGCAAGGTAAACAATCCTTGAAAATATGTTTTTGTATATATTTTTTATATTCCATTTCACAATTTCTGGATAAGCATCCCTAAGAATTGTATTTACATACCCTATTGTCTTCCCTTTTTTGTAATTTCTAAATGTAATAAATTCCCCTGCTCCAGAAGTATAAATTAGAAAATAGTCATATTTTTCAAGGGGGATTTTTGAAAAAAAGCTAAAAGGGAGGAATAGCCCTCTTAGAAGTTTCATTCTTGAGAATCTTCTCAAAATCCTTGGGCCAATAACATTGATTTTTAAATTCTTAAATTCCTTAAAAGAATTTTTCTCATCATAAACCCAAGTATACAGGTCAAACTTAAACTCTTTAATTCTCATAATTTCAAGCAATACTTTTTCTGCCCCCCCTCTGCTTTTTATCCAGGGGTAAAATAATGCTATCTTGAGTTTTCTTTCTTTTAATTTCATTTTACAAGTGTTAAGTTATCCAATCCAGCATACTCTCCGGAAGTCATAGAGAATTCTTCTCTTGCAATTATATATTCAGGAGGATTAACTTTCCATATTTTAAGTGGCCCCCTGATTCCATTAAAATAAAAGAATTCATTTATATCTTTTCCAGAGTACATTTCAATAGAAGTCTCTAAAGGATCAGGTTCAGAGTGAGCCAATTCAACTCCCTCATACTTGTTTAAAGGGTCATTCATTAAATATAACTGTGCAACAAGGGAATTAGCAACTTTTGGAGAAAAATAGATTAAAGCACCTTTTTCATCTAATTGAATTCCTGTATTAACTTGTTTTATTTGAGGGATTATGTAAATTATAGAATTAGTTCCATTCTTGAAATCATACAACTTTCCATTATAATAAATATATCTAATAGGCAAATTTATCTGATTTCCATTGTAAATATATGCAGCAATGGGCTGCTGAAATTTATTATTTTCTTCTTGAACTATTATTCCCCCCAAACCAGCCCCCTGCATTGGAAGGAAAACATCCTTTTCACCTTCTTTTTCATACAATATATCTTCATCTAACCCGAATCCCCCATTATAAATTCTTATAGTCCCATTTTTTGTTTCCTGAACTTGGGTTGGATTAGAAACCATAACAGGAATAAAAGAATATCTATCTATTCCCCCTTCATCACTTCCAATACTACTATAAGCAGGGTATTTTCCTATATCTGAGGGGTCAATTAATAAATAAGAAACATTTTGTGTTTTCATAAAGCTTAATGCACTCTGAGGATTTGGTGTAGTGAGCAAATATCTTCCTATTAAATGGTCCCAATAACCATTTCCATGCCCCCCATCTGCAACTGTTGGCCTTTCTCCCATATATTGAACCCAATAACCATAATCCCACCAATGAACAAATATTTCTCCAGGCAAAGTATTCTCTCTAACCCATTTCATAGCATACTGCCATTGGGGATTTGCTGAAGAACCAATGCTTACTGACTGGGCTTTAATAGTTTTAATATATGCCACAGAAGTAAATACAAGAAGAATTATTATTCCTATTAAAGCAATGTAAAGTATCATTTTAATAATCTCTTCCTTGCTTTCTTTTGCATATTTATAAGTTTTAATTAGAGCATAAGCAGATACAAAACATACAACAGGTGTAAGTATGAAAAGCAATCTTATTGCGCTTATTCCAGCAAGAGCCATAAAAAATGTGAGAAGGAGTATTATCACATTCTCACTTTTTGTTTCAATTTTATCCTTAAAATATATCCATATAAAATTTCCAGCAAAAAGAAGAATACTTCCTATGTAAAATAATTTGCTTATGAAATGTTCTCCATTAAATATAGAAGCTGTTGAATATCTGTGAAATAATATTCCACATATCATTAATATCCATAAAAATGAAAATAAAATTTTATTTTTCTTTTTTCCAATTCCTTTTGAAAAATCAAGCCCCACTATAAGCGCTCCTGCAAAAAATAACCAGAATAATACTTTTCCAATTTGATTTATTATATCAATTGTGTAAGGAAGAGCATTTTCAGCTACAGTTGAACCAGTTCTTCCTCCACCAAAAGGACGTATTATGCTTGAAATAATATTAGATAGGGAAAATCCAATATTTTGATTGAGTATTAAACCCATTAAAACGAGAAATATTAGTGATAAAGCTAAACTTACAATTATTCTGTATTTTCCTATTTCTTTTAATTTATTATTTTTTAAATGAAGGAGTATATAATCTATTATCATGAAAAATAATACCATATAGATTATTATTCCATAAAGACTAAAGGTCAATCCTAAAACACTTTTAATTGGATAAGAGAATATAAATCCTAGAGATATAAATGAAATCAACCAGAATATATAAAATAATAAATATTCTTTGAAATTTCTTTTTTCTCCTTCATTTTGTTTGTTTGTTATCCAAAGTATGAATATGGTTAAAGGAATTATGAGCAAGGTGAATGTTGCAATTCCACTCCAGGCAGCTATATTAAATACTGTAAAGAATCCTGTTATAATTCCTAATAATATTGATAATTTCCAGGAGTTTTTCTTTTCAATTATCTCCATAGAAATTGTAAATGCAAGCAAAGCAAGAAAAAAGGCAAACATCCCAAGGGGTTCATGGTCTGAAACTCCTGCCATTGTTCTAAATAAATAAGAGGGAATTATAGCAAGGAAGAAACTTGATAATAATGCAACAATTTTGGATTTTGTAAGTTTGAGTATTAAAAAGAAAAATACAATCATACTTAAAACAAAGAATATTACAGGATAAATAACATCAACATATCTCAGAGTCATGGTGTCTGAAAAAGGACTTAATACTTTGTGCAAAAATACAAGTGTAGAAGGCAAAAGTTCATTGCTAAAAGGAAGTTTAAGTAAAGGATACCTCATATCATCATATTCAGGATAACTACCATTCACATCTAATATCTCGGCAAGTCTTAACCAATAAAAAGCATCCAAATCTGCTGTAAGGTATTCTCCAGTTGTAACATCTTTTAATATTGATATATTATTTGTTCTTATATTTGCACTTATTCCAATAATTAGTGCCAAAAGAATTATTGTTATCACAATCAAAACTTTTTTTTGTTTTAAAAATTCAAAAATTTTTTTGGACTCTTCTTTTATCTTAGAGGCATTCATCAAAACTAAAAAGAAACACTGTTTAAAAACTTTAGTTTATTATAGTATAAATAAGGCAAATCCCAAGAGTATTATTGCAATTTGAAATCCATTTATGAGATAAACAACATCATTTTCATAAACTTTTTTGCTGGGTTTTACTTTTTTTAAAATAAATATTGCTAAATGTTCAAGCCCATAAATTTTATTGTAAGGCATTTCAAGGCTTCCATCTTTATTAGGCTTCCCAAAACTCTGTTTTTCTAATTTTCCTCTTAATTTAAGAAGAGTTTCAAAGAAATAAGGGATAAAGAAAAAGAGCGCAATTTTTTCAGCATTTCCAAGTATGGCTATTGCAGCTATAGAAGCCCCAATTACATAAGTCATAATGTCTCCTGGAAAAACTTTTGCAGGATTAGAGTTAAAAATATAAAATGCAAGGAGAGAAGCTACCATGCATAAAGTTACAACACTTAGCCAGCTGTTTCCTGTGAGATACATTACTATTGAAAGTGCAGATAATAAAATTATTCCCTGGCTTGTTTCCAATCCATTAAATCCAGCTAAAAAATTAAAGGTCGTGGTTGCCCCCAAAATTCCAAGAGGAACAATCAAAAGAGGATACAAAATACCAAAATTAATTCCCATCATTGTGGATTCTCCTGCATTTATTACCATTAATGGAATGGCAGAAAATAAAATAAGAATTATTCTTGAGCGTTTTGAAAGTCCTCCTTTTTTCCATCCAAATAAATCATCTATAAGTCCTATTCCCGCAACAAGGAATAATGTGCTCAACATAGCAAATATTTTAATAGAAACCCCGTCTGAAGATTTAAAATAAAAAGTTTGTATAGCAATATATAAAAAAATTCCAATCATGGCCCCCATAACAACAGTTATTCCCCCTGAACCAGCAACATTTTTCTCACTTTTTGGCTTGTTCATATCTTCCCATACAAGCCCGATTTGTTTGGCTTTTTTTATCCAGAAAGGGATAATTAAATATGTGCAGAAAAAACTTGCGAAAATAACAATTAATATTAGGGGTTCCATTATGAATAAAGAAATCTTTTGCTTTTAAATTTTACCTGAATATAAGAGGGGTAATATAAACTTCAAGAATTGCAGCAATTATTAAAATTATCAAAGCTATGAATATTAATATTATTACATTTTCAACTATTTTCAAAAATTTTCTATCTTTTATTCCATGTCTTACTATTCCAACCCCAAATATTCCTCCTGCGAGTGCAGTTACAAAGTAAGCAGTAATTTCTGGAAATCCATGTATAATGTACCTCGCAATTCCCAGAGGAATTTCACTTATTCTATATTTTGTGAAAATGCCTATTGCAGCAGAAATAACACTCGCATTCCAGACTAAGATAAAAAGCGCCCCGGCTCCAAATATTAATGAAAAAGCTAAAGTGAAAATCATAACATAAATATTATTTTCTATTATTGACAAAAACCTTAATCCATTTGTTGAAGCCCCTGTAATTTCAAAATTTCCTGAAGAATATCGTGCAACACATGTATCAATTTCTCCAGGGCTATTTATTTGGCAATAAGTTTGAATTTGAAAATTAAGAAGATTTGAGTCTTGCAGTACAATATTCCAAAAAGAAAAAGCTACCACAAATCCAAGGAATAACCACATAAAAGCATAAATTGCGTCTTTGTGTGCTTGCCATACACTAAAAACTCCTTCGGCTTTTTCATCATCCCTTTCTTCTTTTTTTATTATGAAGTACATGAATGGGAAACTGAACATTATGCAGAAGAGAACAACAAGCATACCGGAAGCTTTTGATAAATTAGTATCATTTGAAAAAAACCAATGAACAAGCAAAAGAGAAAGGGAAGCATAAAGTAAACCGATAAAAAACATTTTCCACGGTCCTTTCTCCACTCTTTTAGGATTAATAAGTGATTCTAACATTTAACTATTAAAAAAAGAGAATTTTTAAATGTTGGTGGTTTATTGAATGTATGAATAAAGAAAAAGAGTTTGATAGAATTCTAAGGGATATAAAATCAATTAAAATTCAGGGAGCGAGAAATATTGCAAAGGCCGCATTAAAAGCTTATACTCTTATTCCAACAAAACAATATAAAAATAAACTTTTAAATTCCCGTCCAACAGAACCGATGATGCATTATGTTCTAAATTTGGTTGAAAGGAAAATTCCATACAATAAAATTCTTAAACATTTTGATGAGGCGCAGGCAAAAATAAATCAATCTGTCTTTAAATTAATGGGGAACAGGAAGGTTATATTTACTCACTGCCACTCAACAAATGTTGTGAATGCTTTAATTTATGCAAAAAAGAAAGGAAAGAAATTTGAAGTTTATAATACAGAAACCCGCCCATTATTTCAAGGCAGGAAAACAGCAAAAGAACTGGCAAAAGCCAGGATAAAAATAACAATGTTTATTGATTCTGCTCTTGATGATGCACTTTCAGGAAAGCAGGGAGCAAGAAAACCAAATATAGTTTTTCTTGGAGCAGATGCATTATTGAAGAATGGTGTTATAAATAAGATAGGGAGCGAATTAATTGCAAAAATAGCAAAGCAGAATAAAATTCCTGTTTATATTGTAGCTGATTCCTGGAAGTTTTCAAAAAATAAAATACCTCTTGAACAAAGAAATTTAAAGGAAGTCTGGGATAATGCACCCAAAAATATAAAAATAAAAAACCCCGCATTTGAATTTGTTGATAAAAAATATATTTCAGGAATTGTAACCGAATCTGGTTTTATGAAGTATGAAAAGTTTGTAAAGAGGATGAAATAATAGATTAATTCAAATTAATCTTCTTAATTAATAATAGAACCAAAAGATTTATATATCAGGTAAGATTAATCTTACCATGGTAGAAATAGGTATAACACGAATGAGTTCTAAAGGGCAGATAGTTATACCTCTAAATATGAGGGGAGATCTTTTAGAAGGAGAGAAATTATTAGTTATTCAGAGTGAGGGAAGTTTAATTTTGAAAAAAGCAACAAAAATGGATGAAAAATTTCAAGAGGATTTGGAATTTGCAAGAAGAACGGAAGAAGCATACCAAAGGCATGATAGAGGAGAATTTATTAGAATGGATTTTGATGAATTTGTTGCAGAAATGAAAAAATGGTAGAAGTTATTTTTGACGAATCTTTTAAAAGACTTTTTTCTAAACTCAAAGATAATATATTAAAAGAAAAAATAATTAAACAAGTTCAAAAGCTTAAAAATAATCCTGAAGCAGGAAAGCCAATGAGAAATATTCGAAAAGGAACGAGAGAATTATATATTTCACCTTTTAGATTGTCTTATAAATATTGTATAGATAAAAATCTTGTAGAAATTTTAGATTTATATCATAAAGATGAACAATAAGCATCATAATAAGTTTAAGTTCAGAATAATTACTCCTTCTCTTTTTTCTCACAAACACATTCTTTGTCACGATCTTTTTCGCAACTGCAATTCTTTCCAGATGAATTTTCTTGCATTTTTTGATGCTCCATAAACACATTTGTCAATTCAGCATTAATTTTGTCTAGCTCTCCATTTAATTCTTCTCTTATTTTTTCTAATTTTTTAATTTGTTCTTGTAATACCCTTTTTGTTTCTGGAATGGATTTTTTGACAAAATTTTTATCTCCTATATTAACTAAAAGTTCTTCAGAAATTAATTTTGCATTTGCATATATCCCTCTTCCCATAGGAGCAAGAATCTCACTGTCCTTCTTACCGATTAATTCATCAAGTCCTAAATTTAAACTTCCAAGCTCAAGAATTGCTTGGTCAACTGCTTGCAATTGCTCTTGAATCATTCTTATTTGTTGTTCAAACATCTGAAATTTGAGTGCAAGTTCCTGTTCATTATTATCTGTCATAATGAAATCAGAAAAAGATGGTTTTTAAGATTTGGGGTTTATTCCCTCCCGCCCACCCTTGAGGAAAGGAGAATTAGTTAATGTTAAAACAGCTTGGTTATAATAATTAAGAGTTATGATTACTGGAATATTAGGTTATAATTACAATGTAAGCTTTTACTATAATAATTGCTTTCTCTCTATAACTAAACAACATCCCACCATTTTCTAAGAATACTGCTGAATACCATTGCAAATATTAGATAAAACCAAAACCAGCTTAAACCCAGCCAGAATTTTGGACTTCCAAGAGAAAGAAAATAATCATTAAACCACCTAAAAAACAATACAAATGGAATACCTGTATAAATTATAGCTCTCATGCTTAATTTCATTTGCTTCGGCATCATTGCAAATTGTTTTTTCTGAAGTTCCATAACTTTTTCAGGGTGGTTTTTAAATTCCTTCATTTGTTTTTGAATTTCTTTCTGCTCTTTTCTAAGTTCTTTAAGAGTTTTCTGATCTGTAGCATATTTTTGAACAATTGTTGTTAGCACAGTAATTATAAGAACAACAATTAACATACCTATATTTAAGTTCCAATTGAGAAGAACTCCCGCACTTGGATCAAGCATATAATGGATTGCATTTTTTATTGCAGGAACTTTATCCCATAAACCTGCAAATATTAATGTAAAAACCATAAATATAATTAGGGGAGTAAAACTGCCTTCCTTGGCACTTTTGTTTTCTATCACATTTGTTTCTGTCATTTTTTTATTTTATGAATTTCCCATAAACTTTCTCTAGGTTAAGTTTACTTAATCTCCGTGGAAATTTATCCTGTTCCCATAAATTTCCTCATAGCGGGATTCATATCAGTCATATGTTGCTCTGCTATCTTCTGGTAAAACTGATACATAATCATTATTACCAAGAGTATTGCTGTTCCTGAAGATAATGCGCCCAATAAATCGGTTGCAGCAGCAAGCAAACCTATAGCTGCTCCCCCCATAACTGTAAGAGGCATTATATATCTATCCAAAACACTTTCAAGTATTCTTACATCTTGTCTAAATCCAGAAATTTGCAAACCTGATGCAGATATTTTTTGTGCCTGTTCTTTTGCACCCATTCCAGATGTTTTAACCCAAAATATAGAGAACAATGTAGCAAGTCCTGCGTAAAATATTATGTGTGTTAATGCCTGCAATAAATATCTTGGTAAAAATCCCCCCCTTATAATTAATTCAAGAAGATTTGTGCTCCCAAGCCAGAATGCAAATCCTGAAACTGCTTGTCCATTTGAAAAATGTCCAAGGAATGTTGGATGTCCTGCCCAGTTTTCAAGAATCCCCCCAAACAGCTGGATATTCGCCACAAGTGCTGCTGTTAATATAACAGGAATAACTGAAGCATAGAAAAACGACAGAGGCCATTTAATTGAATAACCTCTTATTCTTCCAAAGCTTAAAGGAATTTCTACTTTCAAACTTTGTGCCCAGACCACCATAAGGAAAATTAAAACTGTAGCTAATATTGCGCCTAAAGCAGAGGTAAATTCTACAGGATATTTGTTTATTATTGATTGAAGCAAAACCAAAACTTTTCCAGAACACGCAGTTCCTTTGAAATCAAGAAGGCAGTTTCTTCCTTGCTGATTTATGAATTGAAATGCACTCGTAAAAATATGCCAAGATACGCCCGCTGCTATAAATATGCTCACTCCCGAGCCAAATCCCCATTTTTCGCAAAGTTCATTCATGTAATAAATAGCTATTCCTCCAAGAATTAACTGAAATATCATCAAACCAACAAATCCAGGCATTGCCTCTAAACCTTTCATTAAAACATAAACGCACGATTCAAATATTATAAAAAAGAAAACAAGAAGCTTTTGAACTCCCTGAAAGAATTTTTTCCCCTCTGCATCCGAGGTATTAATATTCAAAATTCCTGATCCTGTAAGCAATTGAAGTATAATAGAAGCCATCACTATTGGACCTATACCCAAAGAAATTATTGAACCAAAATCTGTTCCCAAAATAATCGCCAGATATTTAAATCTCTCAAGAGCATTATTTGATAATCCAAACAAAGAGACATTTGCTAAAATGAAGAAGGCAATAAGAACAACGAGAGTCCATTTAAGCTTTGTATTAAATGCAAGTTTTTTTTCGTCAGGTTTTTTTACTTCTGGAATAAAACTGAATATTTTCCTTAAATCCATTTAAATTCCCTCATAATTGGGTTTATGAAAATCTTGTATTTTCTTAAATCTTTCATCTCATAATTAAATAAAATTAGTTTTTAAAGATTGGTTTTTTATAATTATTTCTCGTCTTTTGTCTTCTTTAAAGAGTTTTTTTCAGAAAGAATTATCTCTCCGCCAGCTCTTTTGACTTTTTTTATTGCAGATTCAGAAGCTTCATGGGCTTTTATAATTAATTTTTCTTTTACTTCTCCTTCTCCGAGAATTTTATATTTTGGAAGATTTATTTCCCATCCTTTTGCAGTTTTCTTTCCATATTTATCAAGATTTTTTGAAATTTGTTGAACATTAATTCTTTGTCTTGTATCTCTTTTTGTCCCTCTTGAAGTAATTCCTTGTTTTCCAAAATAACTATGTCCGAATAATTTTGTAATAAGTGTAGTTTTTGTATCTGCTCTCTTTCCTGTTCCAGCCATTCCTGTTCCTCCTCTATGCCCAGATTTTTTGTGCTTTTTTCTTGCACCCCAACCATGGGTTCCCATTCTCCTTCCATGCATTCTAGATACTTTTCTTCGTTTGTGTGTTTTTATCATTTTACAACATCCTTAATACTAAGTCATTTATTTTTTCACCATTATTTCCCAACACCCCTTTTCCAACTCCAAAATGTTTTTTTGATTCAATTCCTTTTCTTGGAGGGTGTAATCTAAAAAATGGTTTTAACTTTCCATCTTTTCCTTTTCTCCCACGCTGTTTAACTAATTCTTTGTAAACTTCATTGCTTATTTCACCATATGCTACAAAGTCTCTGAGTTTTTTAACCATTCCCATTTCTTCTTTTGAGCCATTTAAGACAACACAAGAATATTTTTTTCTGAGTCTTAATCTATCCAAAGTTTCATTTATATCTCTTCTCAATCCAACTCTTCCTTTAATACGTATTACTACAATCATTTTTCTTTTTCCTCCATAGAATTTATTTTTTCAAAAGCATTAAAACAGGCTTTTATTAAATTAAAAGTTGTTCTTACTTTTCCAGAACTTTTACTATAAACATCTTTAATTCCGGCAAGTTTTAATACTTTTTTTAATTCATTTGCTACAACCAGTCCTGTTCCTTGGGGAGCAGGAATAAGGGTTATTCTCACACTTCCGGATTTTCCTGTAACCTTGAATGGAACTGTGTGCATCTCAGGGCAATCACAATCAAAACCAGAGCATCCTCTTTTTATTTTCATAATGTTTAATTTTGCTTTTCTTAAAGATTTATCTCTGGCTGGAAGGGTTTCCATAGAATTTCCATATCCATATCCCACATGTCCATTTTCATCTCCAACAACTGCCATTGCAGAAAAAGTTGGAACATTCCCTTCTTCAGTTTTTCTTTGGGTTTGTCTCCACGCCCTTCTTTTTCCTCCGCCAAATTTACCTTTTGATTGTCCTATTGATATTAAATCAGATTTAAGATTTAGCAAATAATCTACAATTTCCGATTCTAAAATTTTTCTTCCACTTTTTAAAATTTCATCTATATTTTTTATTTTTCCACTTTTAACTTCTTCTCCAAGCTTTGTTTTAGGTTCCCAATCTTCTGGACTTTTCTTGTCTCTTTCCCAAGGTTTTTTCTTCTCTTCTGGTTCTTTCTTTAGTTCTTCTAATTCTTTCAAATCTTCTTTATCAAGAACTTCTTCTGGAATTTCTGCAAATTCATCCTTAGGTTCTTCCGAATTCTTCTTGAATTCGCCTGGACTTCTTTGTTCTTCAATTTTTTTAGTTTGTTTCATTTGTTTTTCCTTAATTTTTATCTATCTTTGATTTAATTTCATTGAATGGAATTTTATTTTTCAGATGTTGTCCATTTATTCTTGATTCTTCTGGAAAAAATTCCTTTTTGCAGTTTATTTTTATTCCCGCCTCTATAAGTCCCTTAATAAATGCATAAATCTTATTTTTATGAATAGCACGGTTCATTCCAGTATCAAGTATGGGCATTTCAAGATTTTGTTTTATTATTGCCTTTCCAATTAAGTATCCAGTTAGATACGAAGCAGTTATTGATTTTAAGCTTCCCTGTGCATTTTTTGGCCATCCATAATCATTAAGTTTTCTTGAGTCAAAGCCAATAATGACTTTGTCCTGTGCCTCTTTGCTTACAATATATTCGCTTATTATGAATTTATTTGTTTTTCTAAAGACTATTCTTGGTTTTTCACCTTTAAGCAACTTCAATCTTTTAAGATAATCTGTCTTGTTTTCTTTTCTTCTTCGTTTTTGAGTTCTCATTTTTTAAAATCCCCCATATGTTCTTTTAAATGGGCCTTGCTCCTGAACAATTTATTTCTTATTTTTTTTCTTATTTCTTTTGTTTCTTCTTTATTTATCTCTCCTTTTTTCTTTTTCTCCGCAATAACTTTTCTTAATTTTCTTGTAAGTATAACATAATCTTTTTTTCTTGTATTAACTTTTCTCCTTATTTTTCCAACTCCCCTTTTCCTGCTTTTTTTTATATTTTTTCCTCTGCCCCTAATCTCTTTTATTACTATTGCTCCGTCCTTTTGCAGATTTCTCATATCTTGTTTTGTTATGGCTTCTTTTATTTCTTCCATCCTTTCATTAACAAAAATAATTCTCCCTTTTCCCACCCCAAGAGTTTTAGCCGCAAGTTGTTTTTTCGCCCTCAAGTTCATTTTTTATCCTCCACTTTTTTTGGTTCCACTTTCTTATCATTTAATTTTAGGAATTTTTCAGGATTTAAATTATAAACTTCAATTTTTAGCTCTTTAGCTTTTTTTGCCATTTCTATCTTTTTCTTTTTTCCAACATTTCCAATAATTGCAATTTGATTTTTTTGAATTTTTTCAATTTGTGAAACATTTTTTACTATGATTGGCATTTTTTCCATTATATTTCCCCTTGTTTTTTTATTTGTAGAATAGCCTATAGCAACAAGGGCAGGATGTCCCCTTCTCTGTTCCCTCATTTTATTATCTCTTCCAGTGGGTCTTCTCCAAATTTTCTTTTTCTTTCTCCTTAATCCTAATTTTGAATATTTATGGGCAGTATGTCTCAAAAATTTTGGCATTTAAATTTCCCCCAAGCGTTTCAATTTATTTGAAATGATTGCGAAATTGATTTTAGTTTTCATATTTCTCTCCCTGTTTTATTTGTTATAAAAATTCCATCCTGAAATACTCTCCTGTCCTTATTCCTCACTTTTGTAGCTGCTTCAAAATTTGCTGCGGCTTGTCCGGCAATTTCTTTATTAGAGGATTTTACAATTATTACATCCTTGTTGACTTCAACTTCTGCACCCGGGGGTATTTTGCATTTTCTTGGAGTTTTTTCTCCTAAGAAATTTTTTATCAAAACATTATTCCCTTTAATTTCAACATTTATTGGAAAATGGCTTGAACATATTTTTAATTTATATTCAAATTTATCTTGAACTCCTTTAATCATATTTTTTAAGTGTGCTGAAATAGTGTTTATCATTCTTTTTTCTTTTCTTGTGGAAGATGGACAATTTATTAAAATCTTTTTATCTTTTTTTTCATATTTTAATTTTCCAAAATTAAATTCTTTTGAAATTTCTCCTTGAATTCCTTTTACAAAGATAATCTTTTCTTCTTTTCTTATTTCTATACCTTCAGGAATAATAATTTCCTGGGAAAATTGTTTTTTCATTTTAATAAAAATATGCTATAGCACATCCCCCTATGTTTTCTTCTTGAGCCTCTTTGTGAGTCATTAATCCCTTGTTGGTTGATATTATTAAGATTCCCAGGTTTCTTGAAGGCAAATATCTTCTTCTGTATTTTTCTATTTGAGTTTTATCACAGCTGAATCTTGGCTTTACTGCTCTGCAATCAGAAAGCTCCCCAATTGTAAGAGTAATTGATTTTTCTTTGGCATCTATTTTATATTTTTTTATTGCTTTTTCCTGCTTCATTATTTTAAGAATTTCTATAAGTAGATTGGAAATGATTTTAATTTCTATATTTTCTTTTCCCGCCTTCTTGGCATTCCTTATCATGTTTAGTGCATCTGCAACTATATCGTGTGACATTTTAACTGTATTTTTGAAAGCCGATTTCAACTGCTATTTCTCTGAAGCAGTGTCGGCATAAATTTAATCCGTATGATTTTATATGGGCTCCAAATCTTCCGCATCTTTCACATTTTTTTGCGGCAATTCCTATTTTTCTTTTTTTGGGTTCATTATGTTTTATATATTTCTGTTTTATTACAGGCTTAGAATCAAGCTGTTTAAATATTTTTTTCCAATCACTCGCGGTCATTTTATATAAATTTCGTCTGGAAATTATCTTCCATAAATTTAATTATTTCTTCTCTTGTGATTATTTGTTTTTTAGATATTTTTCCTTTTTTCATTTTTCTGAGTGCCACCCTTCTTCCACTTCTTTTGAAAACAATTGTAACATCAAAGCCCATTATTCCTATATCTCTTTGATATTCTATTCCCGGTATTTCAATGTATTCCTTTATTCCAAACGAAAAATTATTTTCGCTTATCTGCTTTCTTTTTAAAGTATTATCAAAGCTAACAAGCATCTTTTTTAAGAATTCCATATAATCTTTTCTTAAAGTTACCACTGCTCCCACTTCCAATCCTGGTCTTACACCCCAAGTGGGTATTCTTTTTTTGGATTTTATCTTAGCAGGCTTTTTTTCAGTAAGGTATTTTAAAAGTTTATATCCTTTTTCAAGAACATCAGCAGTTCCTCCTACACTTAAAACTATTTTTTCAATTTTTATTTCTCTCATGATATTTTCCATTTTAGGTTGTTACCATAAATTGTTTAATTAAAACATTAATTTTTTCTTTTCCATTATTTATTTCTGCAGTTTTTCTTTCTCTATTTATTTTTTCAATTTTCCCTTTTTCTCCGGAATGTTTCCCTGCAAACACTATTGCTTCTGAATTTTCCATTAATGGGAGGCATTTTTCTATCTTTTTATTTTTTAGATTTATTAAAACAGAATCATTTATTTTGCATTTGATATCAGAAAGAAAATTTCTTCCATCATTTAAATTTAACTGCACTTTTTTCCCCTTTAATATTTTCTTTCCAATAATCTTGGCAATCTTTGTATTTGCTTCACTTTCCTTTATTTCTTCCATATTAAATTTTTCATTTTTAAGAACAGTAAGCTTGTAATTATTTTTTGAAGGAGTAAGAGTAATAACATCGAATAGCAAAACCCCTTCCTTTTCATCTCTGACTTCTTTTCCATTAAGTAATATATTTTTCATATGAATCATTTTCTTTGCTTCTTTTCTGTTCTGTGCGACTTTAAGCAAATCTCTAAGGATAATTAAAACCGGAAGAGACTCGGAAAAACCCCTGTTAGGTTTAACTACGAAAGTTGTTCCCTTTCTTTGTATTGGCCAGCTCTTAGGGATGGCGTGCCTTTTTAAATGACTCATTTTTTATCTTCCTTATTTTTAATTTTTAAATCTTCTTTTGGTTTTTCATCCTTAGTTATTTCTGTTTTTGCTTCCGAATGTTTTACATTTGCCTGAACTTTATGTTCTTTGAATTTTCTCTCAGCCAATTCAATAATCTGAAGATTTGAAGGCTCTAATTTTACATTTGCTTTTGAGCCATCTTGCTTTTTCACCTGGATATTTTCCACTATAATTTTAGCTCTTTTAAGATTTACTTCAAGAATCTTTCCTGTCTTTCCCTTGAATTTTCCTGAGAATATTTTGACTTTATCTCCTTTCTTTGCAGGGAGATTTCTCTTTCCTTCTTTTTTTCTTAATTCCTTTGACAAATTTATGCTTACAAATTTCTTTCTTAAATGCAAGGGAGCATTCGCCCTGTATTTTCTTTGTTTTCTGGGCTGTTTACTGCCTTTCCATGTTGTTGAAAATTTCTTTTTCATCTTAATATACTATTGAAGCGATTTTAGCTACTTGTGCCCATCGCTCCTGAACCTCCCTTGGAATTGGACCTTTAATTTGAGTACCTTTAGGATTTCCTTTTTCATCCTTCATTATAGCAACTGCATTATCTTCAAATGCAATTCTTTCTCCATTTAATCTTCTGTAAGGTTTCTTCTGTCTTATAACCACAGCATCAAAAACCTTGCCTTTCATATCTGGAATACCTTTTCTTATAGAGACTTTTACCCAGTCTGCTATTTTTGCTGAAGTTTGTTTTCCTTTTTTTGCTTTTGATTTTTTAACTGAGACAATTTTTACAATTTTAGCCCCGCTATTATCTGCCGCAATCATATTTGCCCCCAAATTTAATGCTTCTGTTCCTCGTGCACTTATAGCTTTCATTTTCCTACCTCGGCAGCGTCTTTTAATTTTTGAATAACAACAAAATGAATTATTTTACTGAGGGGCCTGCATTCATGAAGTTTTACAAGGTCTCCCACATTAATATCTTTCTCCATGATTTCTGGAAGTCTTGCATGTATTTTTGTCTTTAATCTTGCGTACCTCTCATATTTTCTTACATATATCATCCTTTCAAATTCTATAACAATTCTTTTTGGGAATTTTTTTGTTACTATCCCTTCAAATATTCTTCCCCTTGTTCCAACTTTTATTTCACTTTTAGCATCCGCTGATATCTTTTGTTCCTGACTCTTTTTACGAGTCTCTTTCGTTTTAGCTTCTGCTTTTGTTTTTTGTTTCTTTTCCATTTTGTTTTTTACAAATATGGTTTTGCGAAATCTTCCTGATTTCAGCTTTCCATTTTGTTTTTATTAGGTTCAGTCCTCAACTGAGTTGTTCTCGAAGCCCATCTTAATAAGAAGAGGTTTTATCTTCTTCATGTGGTATCCTTGAAGCTCTATAATGTCGTTTTTGTAAGTTCCACCGCAAGCGAGCTCATTTTTTAGAGCTTTTGCGATTTTCTTTACATCGACATCCTTGTCAAATCCGCTAACAATTGTGACAATCTTTCCGTATCGTTTCTTATCTGTTGTCACACTTATTCTCTGCGAACTCCTTGTGAGGTTTTCCCATTCTATTGCCTGTAAAGGCAATCCTGTTTTTGGATCAATTTCCATATTTTATTTTTTTTCAATACCTCCTTTAGAGACATTGAATGTTAACATTCTTGCTATTGTTTTTTTAATTTGTTTTGTGTTCGAACTTCCTGTCTTTGAAGTTCTTGCTTTGGATTTTACAAGTTCTACCTTTAAATCTTTAATTTTTTTGTTTCTGTCTTCTTTGGTCATTTTCATTATTTCTTTATATTTCATTTTTTAATTCTCTTAACCTTTTTTGTAGGTTTATTTTCGTATTCTTGTTCATTTAATTTTAATTTTTCAATTAATTCTTTATTTATAGTTATTTTGTCTTTTAATATCGCATGTGGAGAAAGAATACTAACTTTTATTCCCACTGTTCCCGGTTTTGTTTCAGCTCTTGCTTGTGCCCTATCTACAACCTTGGCACTATCTCCTGTTTTTTTAAGGTATCCTTGCGCAAATCTCCAAGATTTTGCTCTTGCACCAGGCAATTTACCACTCAATCTTATTTCACATCCAAGTGCTCCAGCCCTCATAACTTTTTCAAGATTTCTATAGGCAATTACTTTGAATTTTAATGGACCAAATCTCTCCAATCCAAGAGCTATTTCATCAGCTATTATTTGGGCATCAAATTCAGGCTCCATTATTTCTTCAACATCAATATGGATATTTTCAAATTTGAAATTTTTTATTAAATATTCTGTTATCTCATTTAGTTTTTCCCCACCTCTTCCTATTATTAATCCGGGTTTGTTTGTTGAGAGTATTATTTTTTCACCAACAGGAGTATATTCTATTTTTACTTTGCTTAATTTTCCTTTTCCAAGCATCTTTTTGACTGATTCCTTAATGGCAAATTCTTCTTTCTTAAATTTTACAGTTTGTTTTTCTTCCATTTAAATAAAATCCCTCTTTATTTGAATGCCTGAAAATTTATTTTCTTCCATATTACTCTGTTAGTTCCTCCTTAATCTTCATCTCCACTGCTTTAAGAGTTATATGTGTTCTTTTTCTTCTAACTCTTCCAAATCTTCCTTTGGGAGCTTGAGCCCAATTTGCTATAGCCTCAGTTATAATAGGCTCATTAATTTCATGATTATCTGCATTTCCAGCAAGACTCTTCAATAAAACTACAAAATGTTTAGAGGCTTTTTGAGGAAAGCTTCCACCACTCATTCCCTTACCTTTTTGATGAGAATATTCTCCTTTCATTGGAACAGCTTTTTTCAGCAATATAACTTGTTCTAAATCTCGTATTGCATCCCCTATTCTTTTTCCTTTTATAAATTTACAAATGTTTATTGCATATTTTGTTGAAACTGGAACACTCTTAGCATTAACATATACTTCATCTTTTTTTATTTTCTTGGAAGGTTTTTTAGCTTTATCTTTTTCTTCTTTAGTTTTTTCTGTTTTTGGTGCCTTCGCAATTTCATCTTCTATTTTTTTATCTTCAATTTTTTGTGTCTCTTCTGTTATAGGTGTTTCAGCTTCCTTACTCTCTTCTAATCTTTCCTTTATTTCTTCTTCAACAATCTTTTCCTCTTTTTTTGATTTGGTTTCAGCTATTTTCGCCTTTGGCTGTTTCTTCATAGATTTTTTTTCTTTCTGATTTGGGTTGTAATTTTTTTCTGTCATTTTTTATTATTTATTTTTTAGCTTTATGCTTACTTCCTTTTGTTGCTCCTATTCCTGCCTTGCTATGGGTAACCTTTGATCTTGTTGGAGACATCTCTCCAAGCCTGTGTCCAAGCATTTCAGCTTCTATTGAAATTGGGTTAAAGTTTCTTCCATTGTAAACTTGAATATTCATTCCAATCATTTGTGGAACAATTATGATTTCTCTTTGGTGTGTTTTGATTTTCTTTCCTTTCTCTATCTTTTCTTTTGCTCTCTTAACAAAGTCTTCAATAACTTGGAAATTTCTAAGAACGCTTCTTTTTTGTCTTGAGGGAAGATACTTTGCAAATTCTCTTACATCCAAACCTTTCAGTTCCTCGACGGACTTTCCCCTATACATGAATTGTTTTTTTTGTATTTCCATTTTATTTCTTTTTACCTGTTCTCCTTGGTCTT
>Ga0265595_1001148_pt1 | contig 21412 bp, 13 predicted proteins | sample saktaG_15_FD_190148 | JGI IMG/M metagenome (GOLD analysis project Ga0265595, IMG submission 190148) | Saline water microbial communities from Sakinaw Lake, British Columbia, Canada - sak_2013_06_06_50m | ecosystem: Environmental > Aquatic > Non-marine Saline and Alkaline > Saline ... | reverse complement strand
GTTCTGATCAAAACCGCCGATAAAAAATAATTTATTCCCAACCCGCTGATTGGCTTCCGCCAGGTTGCAATCACCTCCCATTGAAAGCGGTGTCATCGTTTCGAGGCCGTCAGTGCCGTTTTCGACGATTGTTTCCAGGAGTGGCATTAGTCCGCCGCAGAGGTGATACACCACCCGGGTTCCGGCGTTGTGCAACGCGTTGATTTGGATCCGATCGTAAGGCAGACAGAATTCCCGGTGCATAGAGGGACTGATTACCGTTGACGATCCAGCCCCACCCCCGGTTTCGACCATATCCATTTCAAAAGTTCCGGCGCGCTCAATCACACTGATTTTTTTCTCCAGGAGGGTGTTTAAGACGTGGTGAACCCAATTGGGCCGGTCATAAGCGGCATAAATCGCCAGCTCTGTGCCGAACATATAACAAAAGTCCTGCCAGGGGCTGCCCTGCCCAAAGCCGAAAAATTCCCCCCGCACAATGCCCCTATCACCAATGCGTTTTTTTATTTCGATTAGTGGCGTCCAGTCGACTTTTTCCGGGAGTGGGACATATTTTTGCCAGAGATCGAAATCCCGTTCCGTTTCGATCAGATGCTTGGTGACCCAGGCGGTGAACTGGTTCCAGCCCAGTCCGTAGCTCAATTCCCCTTCCGGGGTTGTGATGATATGCCGGAACTGATGCGAACCATCGCTATCAGTTCCCAGATCGATATCCCGTTTTTTCCAGACACCGTGGTCCGTATCATTATAGATGAACCGGGGATTGGCGTAGATGACCCAATCCATTCCCTTGAAAAATTCATAAGCTCCAAACTGATCCCGGCCGTCCAAGTAGGTTTTCAGATAATAGGGCATCCAACTGTGTACCTGGCAGGGCAGGTGGTCGGGTTTTTCATTGGAAAGGGCAGTTAATAATCGTTCTCGGGATGTCATCCAATTCTCCAATTAACCGGTTGTAAATTATTTTTCAAATGCTGCCTCAATCATGGCCTGAACATTCTCTGGTGGAATGTTAGGTAACAGGGCTTCGTGGCTGGGGCTGATGATAAGGTTTGGGCCCAGCAGAGATTTTACTCGACGAACATCCTTTTTAATCTCTTCAGGAGAAGCGTTAACCAGCAAATCCTGGGTATCAATACCACCCATAAAAGCGATTTTATTTTTGAAATCACGGGCCAGGGTTTCAGCATTCATATTGCATGCCTTTGCCTGAAGGGGATGCAGACAATCCACACCCGCATCAATTAATCGTTCAATAACTTTGTAAATGGCACCGCAAGAATGCAGGATGACCTGGTATCCGTATGAATGACCCTGATCTGTAAAACGACGAAACCAGGGCATGATAAATTTATCGAAAAGATCCGGACTCATTATCAAATCCTGCTGGGTTCCGAAATCGTTCCCGAAGAAATAACCGTCAACTAAATCTCCGGCCTGTTCAAAAAAGATCCGGTTGGCTTCAAAATAGAATTCACAAACATATTGAGTGGCTCTCTCGACTACTTCGGGATGAGTGTACATTTTAATGAGATAGTTATCCATTCCAAATAAAAACATAAGATCATGATAGAAGGAAGTCCACATCCCGCTTAAACGGTAAATGTTACCGGTATTCCGAAGGATGTCAATGGTATCATTAAAGTAAAGATAATCAGGATTGGGCCAGCTGAAGTTCTCTAATTCTCCAATGGTTTCACAGTCGGCGAGAGGGTGTTTTCCATCCTTTGCAGAGTAATTATTAAACAAACCCTTTCCATCGGGGGCACGGTAAAAACCAAGCTGTAACTGGGGGCAAATCCAGCGCACATCATCACCAATTTTTACACGTAAATTTTCTTCAGAATCGGTCTTGAAATAGCGGTGAAAAATCGGCCAAGTATCGGCATGCGGATTACCAAGCCAGAAACCGCTGCGATCGGTTGCTTGATGGTTGATAATGGCTTTGATGCGTTGGCGACTGTTAATGGATTTTCGAATGAAATCACCTTGCTAAAATTTTGGTGCGCTGATTCTGATTTTAAAAATACATTTTTATCTTGAAACTTGTTGGAAATTAATTTATACTTTGAAAGTTATAAAATCAACAAATGACTTTATGAATTGGAATAATTATGAATGACATTACTCCCATAAACAAACGTTCTCTCTCAGATCATCTGGCCGAGGAGATTCGGGCATTTATTGTCAGAAATGATTTAAAACGGGGTGATCGCCTGCCTTCAACAGCAGAACTCGCCAAATTTTTCGGAGTCGGTTTGCCAACCCTGCGGGAAGCAATAAAGAAGCTTGAAACCATCGGCTCGATTGTGATTAAACACGGTTCCGGGATTTTTGTCGGACGTTACTTCAATACCCTGTTTCTGCCGAACCCGATTACTACCGCTCAACCATTATCAAAAAAGATATTACTGGAACTGATCGACGCAAGAATTGCGATGGAGGGCATGATCGTATCTCTGGCTATCAACAATATGACCCAGTGTGAGTTCCTGAAGATGAAAGGTCTGCTGGACGACGCGAAACTCCATCTGGATAACTTTAATGAATGTGGTCTGGATTACCTGGAATTTCATTATATGATTCGGAAAGCCGCAAAAAATATTATAATTAACGAGATTGTTCGAGTCATTACAAATTTATATACTGACGATCAGATTCAGCTGATCAATAAACATATGGCCTGCCAGGAAGATTATCAGACCCATTCCGATTTGTACGAGGCATTAAAAAAGAAGGACAAGGAGAGAGCAATTGAACTGATGGAAACCCGGTTAAAGCGCATCCGGGATATCATCATTAATTATTTCCCGGATGAAGAATAGTTATTGAAAATGAGTTTAGTGTGGTGATAAAGGGGTAATTTTATGAGTAAACGAAAGATTGAATGCCTTCTCGATTTTGTTTTTTTGATGGTTTTGTACAGTTCGATGACGGTATTTGCTGGAGAAACTGGAAAAATCACAGGACTGGTTCGTGACAAGAATATTGGGGAAGCTCTGGTCGGGGCAAATGTTCTGGTCGAAGGGCAAATGTTTGGCGCCGCTACTGATATCGACGGACGGTATTTTATTTTGTCGATTCCTCCCGGCACATATACACTGCATGTGTCAATGATTGGCTACGGCAAGGTGATGGTCAAGGATGTCAAAGTCAATATTGATCATACGACAACAGTTAATATGGATTTGGAATCTAAGGCGATTGACATGGGCCAGGAAGTTGTGGTAACCGCGACGCGTCCGGTGATACAGAAGGATATCACCAACAGTACCCAGTTTGTTGAGCTTGAAGAACTCACCCAGTTGCCGGTAGCCGATGCAAAAGAAGGGTTGATGATTCAGACCGGTATTTTTATGGATCCATTGCCGTTGAGTTCCGGGTTTAATGGACAGGGCCGGGGAGAACCCCGGTACTCAATCCGGGGTGGAAGTCAGGGTGAAGTTAAATGGTTTATAGATGGTGTCCGGTCTTCATCTTTGATGGAAGGCCGAGCGGACCAGGGTGGTTCATTTACAGATGTAAATATGCACTCGATCAGTGAAGTACAGTTAATCACTTCCGGTTTTAATGCGGAGTACGGCGAAGCCCAGTCCGGAATTGTAAATGTGATTACACGGGAGGGGGGTGAAAAATATTCATTCTCGTTTGAATACATTTACGGAACTGCTGGCCAGCATCATTTCGGAAATTATATGTACAGTCACCCGACCGAGACTCAAGTCCGGAATCATTGGGAAATATTAGATAATGAGCACGCCAACTGGCAGTCTGCCTGGGGAACTCAAATTCCATCTGCCGAAGATTCCCTTGCACATATTGAGTCTATGACAGATATCGATAATCAGTGGTGGAGCAAATATCAGAAAGAGTATCGGGATCATATCAATGCTCCTTCAGCAGTTTGGTGGGACCAAAATTATTACAACTACCGGGATACGACGGCCGATATTGGTGTTATTGATCCAGATTGGATGACTTCATACCGGCAAAAAAATATCTATGATTATCGGAAAATACCGGATCAAAATATTTTTTTCAGCCTTGGTGGTCCACTGTTTCACATTGGAGATATTAGAAGTTCATTTTTTGTGGCAACACAAATTAAAAAAGAGGCCTATATATATCCGCGCCCCAGGGATACTCACGACCAGGAAAATATCACCTACAACATTGCGTTTCAGTCGGACTCCCGAGCGAAATTGCGGTTTACCGGTTTTTATAACCATGAAGGGCACTCAACCTGGCAGGAATATGGGCAATTTGTACCTCAGGCCAAATATTATCGCGGGTGGGGCACATTGTTGGATACCTATACCTACAGCAACAGTCTGTTATGGAGTCATGTATTATCTCAAAAATTATTTTATGATTTAAAGCTGAGCTACTATCTGACCGATATCCGTGAAAAACCAAGCGATTATACTGAAATCGGCCAGAGTGATATGCCCGATATTTGGGGATTTCAGCGATACAACACGGTGGTCAATTTTAGCGATGAAGAATATTTTGTGGAACCGTTTGACGCTTGGGCGTTTGTTCTGGACAATCATTGGAAGAACAGTGATCTATCGTGGTTGGGGAGTCTGAACTGGCAGTGGAATTCGTTTAATTTTCTGAAAACCGGTTTTGAATTCCGCTATAATACGATGTCTGAACTTAAGGCCTATCGATATCCGTCCTATATTGACTATAAGTCCAATCCTGAATTATGGATGAACCGGGGCCTGCATGATACCTTCAATCCAATCCAGATTGCCCTATATGCTCAAAATAAAATGGAATTTGAGAGTATGATTTTGAATGTTGGAATGCGCTATGATTACTTTAATCCAAACCGTGAATGGTTTTCGACAAATAACCTGTATAATTACAGTTTAAATTCTGATTTTAATCCTGCTCTTGACCCGGATGGCGATCAGCTGGATTCTTCGGGAAATGTGAAATATTCCTTTGAAAATGTTATGAATCAACCCATGGAGCAAGCACCGTCCTATCATATGTTTAGTCCGAGATTGGGAGTATCCTTTCCGATTACTGAAAATACGTTGTTGCACTTCAATTACGGGCATTTTTACCAGATGCCGCCCCTTGATCGGATGTTTGAACTCAGCTATTTTCGACCTGAAAAGATCATTCAGGGAATCATGACTGAAATGGATTCTGCGGCAGCCCAGGGGCGGGAACCGAATCATTTTCCTTCCGATAACGGCGATCCGGAACGAATTGTGTTTTTGACTGCGGAACCGCTCAAACCGGAAAAGACGATTTCCTTTGAGGTGGGAATCAAACAAAATTTTAATGATGTGGCCGTTCTGGATGTGACCGCCTTTTATAAAGATGCGTTTAATAAAACCGCGGCCCGGTACGGCATTTTCGATCGGCGTATCTACGGATGGGATCCGATAAATTCACAAACGACCCCCAACCTTTTTTACGTCAGCAGCTTCCCGGGTGATTATGGAGATGCCCGGGGATTTGAAATAACGTTGAGAACATTATTTTCGCGGGTATTTACCCTGGATATAAACTATAGTTTTTCCAAATCAACAATCGGAAGAGCCAGTCCCGGGCAAATTAAGATCGATGGTGAAGGTAACTATACCTACGTATGGGATACGGATATCAACAAGCGCATCCCGGTTCAGAATTCCTACAGTCGTCCCCATACTGTCCGGACGAATATTTACCTGAGATATCCGGATGATCTGAAAATTCCATTGCTTACACCGGTATTAAAGGGAACCAGTCTCAGTATTTTACATCAGTATATCAGTGGGCAACCCTTTACGTATCAAGGACCCGATGATTCACCGGACACTTATGATAATTACCGCTATCCCGCCTTCAATAACGTGGATTTGCGATTGGTGAAAAATATTGAAATCGGTAAGAATCATATCCTCTCAGCCTATATTCGAATTACCAATGTATTTAATGCCAAGAATATGATTTCCCTGGGCAATATTTACTATAATGAAAGTGATAATATACTCAGCGATTATATCGACAATGGTACGATTCCGAAAGTGGATGAAGTTGGTTACGATATCACCGCTCAAACCTATGCACCGGCCCGCCGGATTTACTTTGGAATTAAATACAATTTTCGTTAAGGAGAGTAATCAAGATGAGCGAAATAAAGGATAGTAAAATGCCGAAATATATCAGAATAATCGCAATGATTTTGTTACTTAGTATCTCTTCACTGTATGGTCAATTGCGGCGCGCCGATTTCCTGCTTCATGACCGTGGAGAATTATGGGAAACAATGAAAGATGATGGTACGATTGGGGCACCTAATCCGACCAATCGCTATGAATTTTATCCCAGCATGGACTGGCCCGGTGGACCCAATGATTTAAAAGACAAAGACGATCAGCGTTCCTATCTTTATGCTGCCGGGTTCTGGATGGGCTGGAAAGATGCAAACGGTGTCATCGCCTTTGCTGAAAATGGTCCCATATCACCGGTTGTGGACGGGGAGTTTCAGGCATTGGTGAAAATTGAAAACTTTATTGGTTCACCGGATTATGATCCGGATTCGCCGGAAGAGTCTATCGTTGCCGAGTGGACCACACCAGAAAATGTGCATGTCAAGCGAACCAGTAAAGTCTGGAGTTTTCCCGGTTTAAATAATTGTATTATTATTGAGTACGTCGTCACAAATCAGACGTCTGCGACGATTCTGGATGCCTATGTCGGTTTTCCATACCTCATTCGCCCCAGTTATCAGGATCAAGTCGTCCATAACGGCTGGGGTGATAATGCCAGTCGTGAAGATGAGTCAGTCGCTTTTGACAGCTCCAGGGCACTTTTATACGCCTATGATAACTATATGGCAACGTATACCGAATATATGTGGGACTGGGGCAATTACTGGGATGACGCCGAGGAATTGCGCTCACCGGGCTATGCTGGTTTTGCGCTTTTGGGGGCCGATCCGGCTTCGAATAATGAGCCGCAACCGGCGGCGGTTTTTTGGGCGAGTGTCATGAGCCAATCCCAATTTTATACTCTGGATGGAGTGGCCAGCAAGCAATCGTTGTACGCTCTCTTAAATGGCACGGACAATTCCCGGCAAGCGGACCCGGATTTGCATATTACACCAATCATGTTAATGTCCTGTGGGCCGTATACCATTGCGTCATTGGATTCCGTTCGAATCACAATCGTTGAAGCCGTCAATGGTCTTCCGCTGGAAGATGTCATTGATATCCCCTATAGTGAATTTCCTACTGCACAAGAAAAACTGAGTCAGGGACTCGGAATGCTTCAGGAAACGATAGATAATGCCAAGACACTTTATGAGAATAATTACGAAATAGTAGATTTGCCTCCTCCTTCACCGGATATTGAAATTGTGCCATTACCCAGTTCACAAGCAATTACTATATCCTGGGAAAAGATTGATACTGACTGGATCGACCCAATTTCCGGGATTAATGATTTTTCTTACTATAGTGTATATCGTAGCGACCGCGCATTTATTGGTCCTTATGATAAAATTAAAAATAAAATTAGGGTTGGAAGCAGTACTGATCGAAAACGATATATTAATTCTGAAACAGATCGGTGGCAATATGATGATAGTGGTGAGGATGTTCTTCTTGGTGTTGGTTATTATTATGCTGTTACATCAGTTGATTCCGATGGTAATGAGAGTTGGTTGACAAATCGCAATACTGAAGCAGTGATGGTATCCAGCCAACCCGCTGAAAATACTCTTGATGTAATTGTATTTCCTAATCCTTTCCGTGAAGCATCTGGATTTCCTGCACTAGCAGATGCTAATTCAATTGTCTGGACAAACCTTCCGGACACCTGTGATATTCGCATCTATACCTCTTCCGGTGAACACATCCGCACTCTGAAACACAAAAACGTTGCCTCAGGCGAAGAAATTTGGGACCAATTGACCAAGGCCCGGCAGCGCACGGCTCCCGGTATCTATTTTTGGACAGTGGATTCAAAAGTCGGAACGGCTAAAGGATCATTGATCATTATTAAATAAAGGTGAGATTTATGAAAAAAATTATCATATCTCTGTCTATAATATTCCTGATCAGTCAGAATACCCTGGCACAGTTTGATTGGGGGTTTGATTTTACCAAAGCCGGTTCCGCAGGTCTGCAATTCCTGAAGATCGGTGTCGGCGGACGGGAATCCGCCATGGGAGAAGCATTTACCAGTCTGTCGGATGACGTCAATGCCGTTTTCTGGAATGTCGCCGGAATCGGGTTTGTAACGGATCCTCAGCTGACTTTTTCACACACCAACTGGTTGGTGGAAAGCACTCACGACGCCTTCGCGGTAGCCATCCCGATGAAATCCTTTGTGATTGGACTCAGTGCTATCAGTTTTAAAATCAAAGAGTTCGAAGAAACGACGGTTTTAGAACCGAACGGAACCGGCAATATGGTCGGAGCCGGGGATTATCTCGTGGGTCTTTCTCTAGCACGACGTTTTACGGATAAACTGACAATCGGTCTTCAAATTAAATATGTGCAGGAAGTGCTGGATAATCGGTCATTTGAGAACATGCTCTTTGATATCGGTACGATTTATCATACGGGATTTCGGGATTTGAAACTGGCCTTTGCATTACAGCACTTCGGTCCGGATATGGTGCTGGCAGAGCAACAATTCCGAACCCCGCTTCTGTTCCGCGTGGGGGCCAGTGATAAAATAGTTGCATCAGATTTCCATCGGCTGGTCGCTTCGATTGAATTGGTTCACCCGACGGATGCAAGCGAATGGATAAATACCGGCGTGGAATATACTTTTATGAACATACTGGCCTTACGGGGCGGCTATCAGGCCAATGATAAAGAGCAGAGATTAACGAGCGGCTTTGGAATAATGGTTCCTGAAATCGGTAAAATAAAAACAAATGTTGACTACGCTTATGGATCCTTTGGTGACATATTTGGCGCGACTCATCGGCTGACAATTAGCTTATCATTTTAACCGGGTCTTGATAATTGGGAATTTATTTAGTGAATAATCAGAATAAAAATACCGGAATTAAATACCATCGGTCCTTATTCAATATCCAGGTGATTTTCTTAATGGCAGTGGGATTATTAAACTCGCAATGTTATTTTAAAGAGGTTCGGCAACCCGTCGAAGCGCAGCCTGGCGATACTATTACAGTTCATTTAACTGTCCAGGAAGAAAGTCCCGAAACCACCAATGCTCACAAAGGACTTTTAGGAGCATTGCTGCCGGCAGACTGGTCCTATATTTCAGGTAACTATTCCAGCTCGGTTGGAAACGGGATTCTGTTTGAGTCGGCGGTCTGGAGTGACTCGGCTGATTATTATTATCCTGCCGATGAATACGGTGTAAACATGAAATGGGTCTGCATGGTGACTGATAGCGGTTTTATCTATAGCGACAAGCCATCCGCAGACATTACACTCCAACTGAAAGTCGGTACAATGGAGGGATGTTTCAAACTGGCGTATATCGCCACAAAGGCCACAACGGGATTGCTGGGAACGGGCTGGACCGCTTTTAGCTATCCCCACGCCATCGGTGTACCGGATTCAGGTCTCTGTGTAATCGAGGATCCTCCGGACCTGAACACCACACGAGCGCTGGAATGGGAAGAACTGTTTAACCGGAAAAGCGGTTGGACCGGAGCAGACGGTATCTTCAGCATTCCCTTAGACGGATCCGAGCAATACACTGAAGGAGAACCTGGAAACACGCTTTTTCTGTTTAGTGACACGTTCATCGGTTCAGTAAATGATGATGGTATTCGGGTCGGGTCGTCATTAGTGAATAATACATTGGGGTGCCTGAAGGGCAATCAACCCTTGGAAGAAGAAATGATTTTTACCTGGGGAGAAAAGGATAACGGTTCTCCGGGGGCAATATTTGTACCGGACACGCCACATTCTAGTAGCGGTAACTGGTACTGGCTGATGGATGGCATTGCCATTGGTGATACTGTCTATGTCTATGGAATGCGGCTGCGGAAACCACCGGATCCCTGGGAAATTCTGGGTGTTTCTCTAATCTCATTTTGCGTGGATGATAGCCTTAATCTGACAGACGTTAAACAGGTGGATACGCCTCTCATGGCCGAATCAACGGATGGGAAGGAAATAATTATCGGCGAGGCAATTATGCCGATGACAACAGTTTCCGGGAACCACGGCGCCGATGGTTATATCTATGTGTATGGACCGATGAGCAGTCTGGGTGTCCGGGAAATGGCCGCTACCCGCTTTTTTCCGGAAGATATCCGGGATTTTTCAAAATACCGGTTTTGGGATGGAAGCGACTGGGTGACCGATATTGCCCGGTGTGCCGGAATCACACGAAATATTTCCATGGAATTCAGTGTAACGCCCTTGGCGGATGGTCGATTTATTTGCGTATTTCAGTTAAATACTGTCAGCCGCAGCGTAGCGGTGCGATTCGGGGACAGCCCGGTTGGTCCGTTTGAGCATTATCAAACCATCTGGGATTGCCCTGAAGCGGATGATAATGCAAATATTTTTATGTATAATGCGAAAGCACATCCCCATTTGTCAAAGCCCGGCGAATTATTAATCAGCTATAATGTCAATGCGTCGGGTTGGGACGCGTTCACCTATGCTGATATCTACAGACCTCGATTTGTTGTTATGGATTTAGAGGGATCTGAAAACAATATGGACAGCCCGAAGGATATCCAACCGGCAGAATTCACACTGCAACAGAACTACCCGAATCCCTTTAATAATTCAACGACCGTTGGATACCGGATCGATCGACCGGCAAGCGTGAACCTGGCCATCTATGATCTGTCCGGACGGTTGGTCCGGGAATTTGTGCAGGACGTTGCACAAGCTGGCTATTATCATCAAATCTGGGATGCTAAGGATTACAGAGGGCAAGAAATCGCCAGTGGTATTTACTGCTATCAACTCAGGATTAATAGGGCTGACGGGAAATCCTTTCGGGAATCCCGGAAAATGGTTTACTTGAAATAGAGTCTATGAATCTGATAAAAACACTATTGAAGATTATTGGGTTTTTGACCATTGGCTTGATGGTTGTCGTCCCTTTTTTGGTTACCCGTAGTGAAAAACCGGTGACCGGCACGACCGTGATTCAGTATTGGCATAGTACCGGCCAGAAAGAACAGATCCCTTACTACCTTACTGCATTTAACAGTATAAATGATAGTATTGAGGTGAAATCGGTTGTCATTCCCTGGCAGGAACAGGAAAAGAAGGTCCTGACCGCCTTGTTGTCCGGGAATCCTCCGGATGTGATCAACCAATTTTCGCCAGTCGTGAAATGGGCGTCCCGGATGGCCTTACGCCCGCTGGATGATTTTATTAAGAGAGACGGCCTGGATTCAACTGTGTTCTTTCCGTCGCTGTGGAAGGAAATGAGATGGCAGGGCCACATCTTTGCGATTCCGGTTTATACAGCCTCCTATGCATTTTTTATCAATAAGCGACTGTTTCGGGAGGCCGGTCTTGACCCGGAAAAAATTCCTCAGACCTGGCAGGAAGTTCAGCAATATTCCCGGAAATTGACAAAATATGACAAAGACGGGTACTTTACTCAAATTGGTTTTATTCCTTTTTACCAGCAGGCCCTGATTCCGGGTCAGTCAACGTTGCCGACGCCGATTATTTTAGCCTGGCAGTTGGGTGCCGAATTTTTAATTGAAGATGGTCAAGCGTTGAATTTGAATAGTCCCGAAATGCACCGGGCATGTCGGTGGATGCTGGACTATATGGGTGATTTTGACATGGATAAATTATCGACGTTTACGGCTGGTTTTGGATATGGGGATCAGCACTGTTTTGTTTCGGAAAAAATTGCCATGATGATCCTGCCGTCCACCTTTCCGGAACATATTGAAAGTTACCATCCTGATCTAGATTATGGAATCGGGATGATTCCGAGTTTTCCGGGGTTTCCGACAACATCTTTTTCCGGATGCTGGTGGGTGGCGATTCCCCGGGGTGCTAAAAACCCCGACGAGTCCTGGGAGTTTATCAAGTTCATGTCTGATAAGGAGATCCAACTGGCTTCAGTTGAGGCGATGGAAGAAAATCTTTTCCCGGCAAATCAGCGAGCGGCCTATGATAAACGGTTTAATAAAGATCGCGAGACGAATATTTTTGTAAAACATATTGAACTGGCTCATTCTGCAGCGGTAGTGCCGATGGCCCATGATGTGTTCTGGCGGGAATTTTACAACGCGATCGAACATATCGTAAATAAGATTCAGACTATTGATGAAGCCTTGAATCAGGCAGAAAAAATGGTAAATCACGAATTACTGAAAACCCTGGAATATGATAAATATGTTCGTTCAAAAATGGATTATTAGGATAGATGAATACTGTTGATAGTCTAAAATCATTCTGGAAAAGCCCCCTTCGTCGTAATCAGGCATTGTTGGGATATTTGTTTGTTTCGCCCTGGGCGTTGGGTTTTCTCCTATTTGGGCTTTACCCGATCATCATGTCCATGTATTACAGTCTCTGTCAATACGATGTTCTTCGGATTCCGCAATTTATTGGTCTGGGAAATTACCGAGAACTGATTATGGAAGACCCCTATTTCTGGAAATCCACTTGGAATACGGTTTTTTATACATTTTTACGAACACCAATGGCGATTCTGGGGTCGTTGCTTTTAGCGGTTTTAGTAAATAACTCAGTCAGAGGTATCCGCTTTTTCCGGACAATCTATTTCATTCCATCGATCATTACCGGCGTTGTGTTGTCCTCAATCTGGCTCTGGATGCTGAATCCTCAGTACGGATTGATTAATACGCTGCTGGCTTTTTTTGGTATTCAGGGCCCTCTCTGGCTGCAGAGTCCGGAATGGTCAAAACCGTCAATCATTATGATGAGCTTGTGGTCGATTGGCGGCGGGCGTATGCTGGTGTTTCTGGCGGCGTTGCAGGGCATACCCCAGCAGATGTATGAGGTCGTCGATCTGGATGGCGGTGGCTGGTGGAATAAATTCCGGCATGTCACGATTCCCATGGTGTCACCGCTCATTTTTCTTTGGACAGTGCTGGAGATAATTTTTTCATTCCAGGTATTTACTGAAGCCTATGTCATGACCAAAGGTGGTCCTTTGAATTCAACGATGTTCTACAACTTATATCTCTATTATAAGGCCTTTGATGATTTCAGCATGGGCTACGCCAGTGCCTTAGCCTGGCTGCTGCTGGTTTTTATTCTGATCGTTACAGTTGCTCAGTTCAAAATTGGTCAGAAGTTGGTTTATTACGAAGGAGAAAAGTTATGATGCTGAAAACTCCTTCACGAAAACTGCTGAAGACAATTATCACATATTTGTTTTTATTTGCAGTCGCAACAATGCTGATATTACCGTTTTTATGGATTTTGTCAACATCATTAAAGGGTAATGAATCGATTTTTGTGATTCCGCCGAAGTGGATTCCGGAACAGTTTCACTGGGAAAATTACGCCAATGTATTCGAAAAAATGCCATTTCTAACCTATTTACGTAATTCTGTTTTTATTTCGAGCATGACAATTATCGGGACTCTACTGTCCAGCTCATTAGTAGCCTATGCTTTCGCCTGTCTGAAATGGCCAGGCCGAAATGGGGTGTTTATTTTTGTATTGGCAACGATGATGCTGCCGATGCAGGTCACCATGATTCCCTTGTTTGTGCTGTTTAAAAATCTAGGCTGGCTGAATACATTCAGACCCCTGATTGTGCCGGCGTTTTTTGGTGGTGGCGCCTTCAATATATTCCTCTTGCGACAGTTTTTTCTGACAATACCCGGCGAACTGTTTGATGCGGCCAGGATCGATGGCTGTTCCGAATGGCGAATCTACTGGAACATTGTCCTACCCCTGGCAAAACCTGCTTTGGCAACAGTGGCAATTCTGACATTTATGATGACCTGGAACGATTTCTTTGGACCGTTGATTTATTTATCTGATAAGTTGAAAGGAACGCTAGCTTTAGGTTTGGCGATGTTTATCGGCCAGCATCAGACAGAGTGGGGCATGCTGATGGCAGCGTCGGTAATGATGATGATCCCGATGATTGTACTGTTTTTCCTGTTCCAGAAATATTTTATCAAGGGTTTTATGATGAGTGGGATAAAAGGATGATGAAATTCCCAAAGCCGGGTTATGGCCTGCTGATATGTGCTTCAATGCTTTGCGGAACTGATGCCGTTGCCGATTCCCTTGGGCTCGCGGATACAGGATATATTCCGGTGTGGTTAGTGGCGGGGCCCTTTGAACAGTCATTAACCGGCTTTGGTCAGGCAGCTGATGATGATTTAATCAATGAGACCGCGATAGCACCCTATGAGGGAAAAACCGAATCAAGTAGTCTTGCTGAATCCGGTGTAGTAAGTTGGCAGGTTCAATCAATCGAAAATGATGGGTATCTGGATTTTAACACAATCATTGGTCATACCAGGCTTGGTCGAAATCCTGAAAAACTCTGGTATGCGACGGATGCCTTTGCATCGGCGAAAATATTTTGTGAAAATAAAAAAAGCGCCAAGCTGTTACTTGGCAGTAACTCACGGATGAAAATCTGGTTGAATGGTGTTCCGATTTATCAGTCCATCCGGGAACGTGGGGCAATTGCAGATCAGGATTCGATACCGGTTCAACTTCGAAAAGGTGAAAATCATATTCTTGTTCGGGTCGGTAATTCCCAGAACAATCTGGTCATCGACTGGTTTGGCGGAACGCCCTGGGGGTGGGAGTTCTTCCTGAAAATTGTGAATGCAGATCAAACTGTACCATCTGGAATTCAGGTGATAAAACCCACGAAGAATGACAGATATAACTGTGACCTTGAATCAACATTTTTCTTTAAAAAGATTGACAATCAGTTATTTCAGCGAATTGACGTTACTATCTATTCACCATTGGCTACTGACGTATCCGCTACCTTGATGTTAGAGTTTGATGGTAAGCAATACGATTTTGATTTTAATAAAATCAGCTGCGGTGAAAATCGCCGGGAAATTTACATACCCGCTCTGGAAGAAGACAAGCAAATCACCTGTACCACAACCATTGACGATCAGAAAATAAAGAAAAAGAAGATTCTGAAGCAGCAGAATCGTTATGAATTTTATGTAGTAATGACATCCCATATGGATATCGGTTATACAAACACTCAGCCGGTTGTGAAAGAACGTCATATACAGACAATGCTTGATGTATTGGACAAGTGCCGGAAGGATTCGGAATTTCATTGGATGGTGGAAACACCCTGGATATTGGATTTATTTGAAAAGACAGTTCCCAGGGCGACATTTGACGAATTTATGAGTTTTGTTTCAACAGGACAGATTGGAGTGTCACCCATATTTACGAATCCTTATACGGGATGGATCAGCAGGGAAGAGATGATTCGCGCTTTTGATAAAGCAGCTGAATATCATGCTCGTTATGGAGTTGATTTTTCCGCTGCAATGGTTAACGATTTGCCAGGTTTGTCCTGGATCATTCCTCAAATGCTGAAGAATACCGGGACTGGATTTCTGGCTTGTGGAATAAATGAGATCTATAATGATTACCGCTTACAGCGGGAATTGCCAAAAGTGTTTTACTGGGAAGGCGCTGATGATTCGCGAGTAATGACCTATATAACAAATGCCTATACTGAAGGTCGTTACCTTGGGATGGAGAAATCGCCGCAGGCCGTCGAACAATTGATTTGGAAAAAAATAAACCGTTTGAAGGCGTATGATTATCCTTATGAAAAAGTGCTGATTAATACAGTCTTTAGTGATAATGCTGGAATTCCCAATGATCAGTATAGTATGATCAACACATGGAATTCAATATACGAATATCCGAAATTCCGGTCTGCAACGCTTGGTGAGTTTGCCGCTGAATTTGAAGCACAATACTCAGACCAACTTCCGGTATTAAAAGGCGACTGGACGTCTGATTGGGATATCCTGTACCAAAGCGAACCGAAAGAGTTTATTCGCTACCGAAAAATCCAGCATGATTTGCTTTCTGTAGAAAAATTGTCAACGATTAACTGGCTCCTAGATTCATCGGTCGAACCGCAATGTTCGATGTTTCAAAACTGTTATGAATTACTGCTGAATTTCTCCGGGCATGGGTCGGGATTGGAATTCGGATTTGGCTCACCGGAAGATAATATAAGTACGATGGCTTTTCGAAAGGGATACATTGATCAGGCCGAACTTCAGGCTGAAGAATTACGACAACGCGCAGTGTATCGGTTTGCGGTGCCACATGCCAGTTTTGAGACTGAAGGAGTGATAGTTTTTAATTCCCTGTCCTGGAAATGTGACAGAGTTGTTGAATTGCACTTTCGTGAAGGTCGTGATCTGTCGTTTGACATTTATGACTTATCCACCGGAAACTCTGTTCCGCATTTTGCAGAAGGGCATAAAGTCTGGTTTATAGCTCGGGATTTACCGTCATTGGGATTTAAAAAATACCAGATGAAACCGACATTAAAAACGACCCAGGTATCCGATTCCGATCTGATCCTGACGGAAAATAGTATCGAAAACCGCTTCTATCTAATTAAATACGATATTAATAATAATCGGATCAGCGGGATAATTGATAAAAATACCCGGCGTAATCTAATAGGGAACACAGACCAGTATCATTTTGCCCAGCCGGTTCTTAAACGGGGTACTCAGCATGATGGCTTTAAATCTGTGGAACAGGGCAATGCTCGATGGGAAATTATCGACGAACGACCAGTCCGTTTGGTGTTAAGAGTGCAATACGAGAACGAACTCTTTGAGGCGACCGATTTTATTCTTTGGTCGGAAATGGAGAAAATCGATGTGGATCAATCTGTCGATCTGTCCAAATTATCGAAAACTGATATTGTGGAAGAATATGGATTGGCATTTCCCTTTGAGTTAAAAAACGCCCAGGCTATGATTGAAATTATTGGTGGGTTTTTAGACCCTGAAAAAGATCGTTTGCCAGGAATTGAACACAATGCCTACTCAATTCGGAGAACCGTGGCCTTATCGGATAAATCGTCATCCTTGATTTGGGCGTCGATGGATTGCAGGGTTGTCCGTCTTGAATATGACAATAAGCGACCGGTACTAATCTCAAATGTCGTCAATAATTTTCCGGAGCAGTGGAATCGTCGACAGGACAATTCAGGTAAACTAATTTTACGGTATAGTCTCACTCTGGCGGAAGCTGAATTTAGGGCAGGATTGTCCACTAAATTTGGATGGGAAACTCTAACAACTCCGCTGCTGCAACAAGGCTGGTTTTCTACCAGCAAGCCGACTGGAAGTTATTTCACATTTAGTAATAGTAATGTCATTTTGTATAATCTTAGAAAAACGGCTGGACAAAATACTTGGCAGATGGAATTATTAAATTGCAATCCAGTGCATGCTGAAAACGTGATTATACAGTCGGATTTTTTTAAAAACCGTGAAATTGTTTTAACAGACTGCTTAGATAATACTCACGCAATGATTCCGATTTTAAATAATAGAATCAACATAACTATTCCCGGCAATACTGTTTATTTGTTGACAGTAAAATGACAGAAGCAATTAATAGAAGAGAATGGATGTATTTAGACAATTTTGGAAATCACGAATTAAGAATGCTAACCGCAAACAAACAAAGGAGGCTGAAATGAAAACTAATGCTACTAACAAGACATTGGTATTGGCTGTTGTGGTAATCACCATTTTAATGATGGGATGTTTTACCATTCACGAAGTTGACCAACCGTCCAGTGCGACTGCTGGAGAAGAGATCGCTATTACCGTTACCTGTACAACTAACGACAAAGATGATGTCGAACGTCATATGCTCTTTGGTGTTATGGTTCCCAACGATTTTATTTTGAATACGGTAACTTACGAAGGCGATTACGAAGGTACTTGCGAACTGTTGACCACAGAAACGGTATTACGGGACACTGTGGGTCCTTACAAAGTGGCTCAGGCCTGGTATGATTCAACAGAAGCTCATTATCCAAGTGGCGATGATTTGAAATGGGTCTTTTTTCAGGGGATCGAAGCGCACAACCAACCGGTGGCATCCGATACACTCTGGTTTGATGTGTTAATTGGTATGACGGTTGGCAATACCAATGGGACCTTTAACCTTGGTTACTTGTTGACGATGGCGAATCTTGATTATACGGAAGAAGGTTACATGGATGTAAGTCTGGACAACTCCATTACAGTCACCGGCGGTACGGCTGTGGATGATGAAGTTCCAATGGTCAACGAATTCAAATTGTCCCAGAACTTTCCGAATCCATTCAACCCGACAACAAATATTCAGTTTGAAATTCCTGAAAATTCCTTTGTAACCCTGTCGGTATTTGATATGATGGGACACGAAGTGGCGAAACTGGTGGACGATTATCGCGGAGCGGGCAGTTATAATGTCACACTTGACGGATCAAATCTGGCCAGTGGTATTTATTTTTACAAATTGCAGACGGACAAATTTTCGCAGACCATGAAAATGGTACTTTCTAAGTAAGTTTGCACCTTGTGAGACAATTATGGGGGCAGGTACAATCCCGCCCCTATAATACATATGTCAGATAATACAAAAAGAAATGCGGAGTGATGAAGTCACTTAATGTAATCAATACGAAAGATTTGGGGCCACTGTTTGTTGAAAATCCCCATCGGATGATCGGGCAGGATGGGGCTTTTTCCATTCCGATGCCGAGCCAGACATTGTGGTTTTTCGGAGATACTCTGATTGGAAAAAGGATTCCCGGTGAAAGTCTCTGGTTTCCCAATGGACAACCGTTACCCCCTGAGAATATGAGCGGTAAGGGTACTATTCAGCACATGTTCTGTAACACCGGTTTACTGGTTTCCCATGATGGTGGTGTTGAGAGTGTTTTAAATGATTACCGGTACATTCTTGATGAAAACGGTAAATTGAAAACCCTGATTCCATTGCTTCAGGATGAAGATAAAGACAAAGATAGAATCTGGTGCCAGCACGGTGTCTTTACAGACGGAAAATTGTACCTATCATTTATTAAAGTGCGAATGCTTCCACACGGTTTTTTGACCGGATCAGATGATGGCAGTAAACTTTTACCGGTGAATTTTGAAATTATCGGATCTGGCCTGGTTGTGGGTGATCCTCAAACCTGGACGTTTAAACGTCTGTTGAAAGCAGACGACTATATCTGGTGGCCGAAAAATGCACCTCATTTTGGCTCATGCATTTTAAAAGATTCCAATCATAACCGCCTCTACTTTTATGGTGTGTTAATGGATTCATCCGGTGTTCAGCGTTGTTATGTCGCAAGAGTTGCAGTGAATGATATTGAGGATTATTCCAAATATGAATATCTACGCTCATCGAAGCCGGAATGGAGTAAAAATATTAACGACGCAATGAGTATTTTTTCCGATGCACCGAGCGAAGTTTCGGTTTCCTATAATCATTATCTGAAACGTTATCTGGCAGTGCATTCATTCATGACCTCCGCAAAGATTGTCGGCCGAACGGCTTTAAATCCCTGGGGACCCTGGAGTGAACCGGTTGCATTGTACACGGTGAATGTCGATGATTCAGTAAAATTACCATACAGTTGTTTGATCTATGCGGGCAAAGAGCACCCTGAATTAGCCGAAGATAATGGCAAAACGATCTATATTACGTATATTGAATTTGAAGAATATTATCCACATCTCATTCGCGTAGCATTTGAATAACCTGAATGCGGGTTTATATAAATAGAAAGTAATTAGTGAAATCAATGTCAAAAAAAATCGATTTGCCGGGCCTTGGACAGATCAGTCTGAACTCCGGGCTGATCAATATCGATCAATCCTCCGATGATTATCATCGTGTAGGGAAAATGGGCGTAAAACAGATTTTGGCAACCGGTGACCGAAAAGTTGAGTTTATTGTGTTTGAAGAACACACTTTAGCCTTTGTATTGTCCGCAATGGGATACCCGGCTTATTACCCGGTTTACCCGGTATCCATGGAAAAACCTGTTAAGGCTGTCCTGATGGACCTTGATGGAACCAGTGTCCATAGTGAAGAATTCTGGGTCTGGATTATTCAGATTAGTATTGCCAGCCTCATCGCAAATCCAAAATTCGAACTTGAGAATGCCGATATTCCCTACGTATCCGGACACAGCGTTTCCGAACATTTACAATATTGTATTGGCAAATACTGTCCTGAAAAAACGGTTGAGGATGCCCGAGCATATTACATTGAGCATACACGTCGGGAAATGAATGCGATACTTAAAGGTAACGGTCGAAAAGATGCGTTTGTGCCGACGCCGGGATTAAAGGATTTTTTATTAACGTTGAAAGCACATCGAATAAAGATTGGGCTAGTCACATCCGGACTCTATGAAAAAGCCTATCCCGAAATATTATCGGCTTTTCAGAATCTGGGCATGGGTGATCCGGCGGAATTTTATGATGCGATTATAACAGCCGGATTTCTGGTTGGAAAGGGAACACCTGGAACCTTAGGTGAGTTATCACCCAAACCTCATCCCTGGCTTTATGCCGAAGTGGCGCGGGTCGGTTTGGGGATTACCTTTGATCAACGTCAGCATGTAGTGGGAATTGAAGATAGTGGTGCCGGTGTTTCGTCTATTCGGTTGGCGGGCTTCAGCCCGATCGGATTTGCAGGTGGTAACATTGAAAAGAGTGGCACAAAGGGACTTTGCAGTCACTATTGCCATGATTTTAGTGAAATATTATCAGTGATATTATAAGTGAAAGCCAAGTGCCGGAAATTGGAGTTTTGAATATGAAACATCGTGAGCGTGCCCGGATAGTATTGGATGGCGGGATACCGGATTTTGTACCGACGTTCGAACTGGTGTTTGACGAAACGGAGCGGGATTTTCAGGGCCGAACCTGGATTGGCGGTCCGGTGGATCCCGATGTCAGCGGAATGTCCTATACTGACAAAGTAAAATATAATGCGCGACTCTATGTGGATGTGGCCAGACGGTATGATCACTCAATAATATTTATCAACCGGACAATGGGAAAACATGAAAATAAGATAGAATCCGGTGTACGTGACACAATCCGAGAAATTCGTGAAATATCCGGGGATGAATACATGTTAATGTGTCACAACGACCCAACATTCATGATACCTTTTAACAATATGGAACAATTCTGTTTTGATTTGATCGATAGACCTGAATTTATGCACGACGTAGCCAATAAAAACGTGGAAGATAGTTTTGCCCGCTGTCATGAAATGCTGGAAAATGGAGCCGATGGATTTATTTTATGTTGTGATTATTGTTTCAATGCTGGACCTTTCATCAGTCCGGCCCAATTCGAAGAATTTATTGCACCCTATTTAAAGGAGGCCGTCCAGTATTTTCGCAAAGCGGGCGCCTATGTCATTAAACATACCGATGGCAA
>Ga0265595_1001146_pt1 | contig 21433 bp, 13 predicted proteins | sample saktaG_15_FD_190148 | JGI IMG/M metagenome (GOLD analysis project Ga0265595, IMG submission 190148) | Saline water microbial communities from Sakinaw Lake, British Columbia, Canada - sak_2013_06_06_50m | ecosystem: Environmental > Aquatic > Non-marine Saline and Alkaline > Saline ... | reverse complement strand
GCCTCCAAGCGATGATGGGATTGTGCACCTCTAATCATCGCACAAAACGAGGCTACCTTCAAGTTGCTGCTATCCGGCGGCTGCTTCTACATGGAATTCTGCAACACTCTCTTCGGGGGACTGAAACTTTGCCCTCGCTGCCCATCCTTCAGCGCCCAGTCGCATAACTTGTAGAAAAACAATGAATCCCCTTCGGGGGACTGAAACCTTCCGGAGCAGGCTCTGGATCAGAGGACCTTTTTCGTGTAGAAAAACAATGAATCCCCTTCGGGGGACTGAAACGCTGCTAAAAAAGCCAGCACACTTGCCATCCGAAACGTGCTCGCGTAGAAAAACAATGAATCCCCTTCGGGGGACTGAAACCTCTGATGTGCTCAAGCGCCTTCCTGACAGTATCGTCTGGGTAGAAAAACAATGAATCCCCTTCGGGGGACTGAAACCCGGGCGGATCTTCGGAGCCGAAAGGCCACCAGTTGTGAGTAGAAAAACAATGAATCCCCTTCGGGGGACTGAAACGCGAACACCTTGACCCGGCCGGGAACGATTGCGGAGACGTTCGCCTGGTAGAAAAACAACGAATCCCCTTCGGGGGACTGAAACGAGCCAGTGCTGGCGAGTACAGACATAGATTGTCTCACGTAGAAAAACAATGAATCCCCTTCGGGGGACTGAAACATTCAGGAACTAATTGCCTGAAAAGGGCCACAAGCAACCTTGTAGAAAAACAATGAATCCCCTTCGGGGGACTGAAACCAGTTAGCGACGCTGGCCGGCTGGGCCGCCATTTTCTCCACGTAGAAAAACAACGAATCCCCTTCGGGGGACTGAAAATTTTCAGTCTCAACTGCCTGCTCCAGACGCTGCAAGACTCCTCGTAGAAAAACAATGAATCCCCTTCGGGGGACTGAAACGGAAATGGTCGGATGGTCAGATGGTCGAGTGGTCTTTCGTCAAGTGGTCTCTTCGGTTTCTGGACCACCTGACCATCGGACGAAGGACTACGTGACCAAGTTGGTCGAGTGGTCTTTCGTCAAATGGTCTCTTCGGTTTTTGGACCACCTGACCATCGGACGAAGGACTACGTGACCAAGTTGGTCGGATGGTCTTTCGTCAAGTGGTCTCTTCGGTTTCTGGACCACCTGACCACCAGACGAAGGACTACGCGACCAAGTTGGTCGGGTGGTCGCCAGTCAAGTGAGCCTTGGGCTTCAGCACCAAGCGATCTATCGGGCTGCTTGACCACCTGACCACCAGACGAAGGACTACGTGACCAAGTTGGTCGGGTGATCTTTCGTCAGGTGGTCTCTTCGGTTTCTGAACCACCTGCCTAGAGACCAGAGACCACCAGACCAACGACCACCTGACCAGCAACCACCTGACCACGTGACCAACGACAGGAGGCTAGATGAAGATCGAGCGGTTTGAGGATATTGAGGGATGGCAAGAAGCGCGGGTGTTGGCTCGGATGGTGTATGGAGTGTCTGACAAGGGACAGTTTGCCAGGGACTTCCCGCTACGGAGACAGATTGAGGATGCGGCGGCCTCAGTGATGGCCAACATCGCCGAAGGGTTCGATGCAGGTTCAGACGCGGAATTCGTCAGGTTTCTAGGCTACGCCCGACGTTCGGCCAGTGAGGTGCAATCGCATCTGTACATCGCTTTGGATCGAGGCTATGTGACAGAGGAAGAATTCGAGCCAATCTACCAGAAAGCAACACGAGCGAAAAAACTGATCAACGGCTTCGTTCGCTACCTGCGGAAAAGCCAAACTCAGACCACCCGACCAGAGACCACCCGACCAACGACCACCCGACCACCTGACCAATTCTTTGACAACTTCCAAGAAGTGCGGTATAATCCAGGTTAGCTGCTACGGCAGTCAAAGCGGCGCTTCATTGGTGGAAGGAGAAGACCGCATGGACGACCTGACAGTTAAGCCCGGTATCGCGACTCTCATCACCCGATGGGTGGCCAGGGCCTGGAGCATTGCGAGCGTAGGGTTTATCCTGCTGATGTTCATCGGCAGCGACCTGGCGGAAGGATTCAACCCGGCGCAGTTTACGCCCCGTGATTGGGTTGGCCTGTTCTTCTTCCCCTTCGGGGTTTGCCTGGGGATGATCGTGGCCTGGCGTCGGGAGGGGCTGGGAGGAGGCATTACTGTCGGCAGCCTTCTGGCCTTCTACGCGGCAATGCGCGTCATGGGTGGCCGGTTTCCGCGCGGCCCGTGGTTTGCCCTCGTAGCAGCGCCGGGGGTCTTGTTCCTGGTGTGTTGGTTGCTGTCGCGTTATCGGGAGTAAGCGATCTCGTTCGACAAGCCAGTTTGTTTAACTGGGGCCGCTAACTCAAGTGGCAGAGTAACGGCCTTTTAAGCCGTGAGTTGTGGGTTCGAGTCCCGCGCGGCCCACTTGAGACAACTGAGGTGCAGCGAGGTAGCTCAACTGGTAGAGTATCCGGCTGTTAACCGGGGGGTTGTGGGTTCGAAGCCCACCCTCGCTGCCTTTACCCCATAGCGCAAACCATGCATGGGGGAAGTGATCGGGGATAGTCTAAGGGCAAGACGCGGGACTTTGAATCCTAAGATCCAGGTTCGAATCCTGGTCCCCGAGCTATAGCCATCGTGTGGAAGGGGGGCGGAACGCCCCCTTTCACTCAATTACGGGAAGGTGGAAAGACCCATGAACTGGCGAAAAGGGTTCGGCCTTATTGTTTTAGCTGTACTCCCCCTGCTGTTGATCCCCTCTCTCATCGCGGCGAATCCCCCGCCGACCCCGCCTTCCCTCCAGAAGATCCCCCTGTCCCTGCGGGTCAAGATCGAGCCGCAGGCTCTCAAAGAATTGGACTCCGGGGAGAAGACGACCTACATCGTCCACCTGACCCAGCAGGCCAACCTGGCTCCGGCGCAGCGGATCCAGGAGAAGTCGCCCCGCCGCCTGGCGGTGGTCTCATCCCTGCAGGCCGTGGCCGAGAGGAGCCAGCGAGGCATCCGGGCTTATCTGGATGGGCAGCGGGCCTCTGGCCACGTCGAAGGCTACACCCCCTTCTGGGCCTTCAACGGCCTAGCCGTGACCGGCGACCTGGAGACCCTCCTGGCCCTGGCCGCCCGGCCCGAAGTGGAGAGGATCCGCGCCAACCACACCCATCAACTCCCCAATCCAAACGTGAAACGTGAAACTTCAAACGTGAAACTTCAAACTCGAAACCCCGAACTCGAAACTCCAAACTCCCAGTCTGTGGAATGGAACATCCACTTGGTGAGGGCCGATGAGGTCTGGCATGACTTCGACATCACGGGTGAGGGCGTGGTGGTGGCTAACATGGACACCGGCGCAGACTGGACCCACCCCGCCCTGCAGACCAGGTACCGGGGCGCGGACGGAGACCACGACTACGACTGGTATGATTTCACAGGCGCTTACCCCAGCGCCCCCGCTGACGGAGACGGTCACGGCACCCACACCATGGGCACCATCGTGGGGAACGACGGAGGGGCAAATCAAATCGGCGTGGCCCCCGGCGCTCAATGGATCGCCGTCAAGATCTTCGATGACGCCGGCGTCACCGATGACGTGAAGATCCACCAGGGCTTCCAGTGGCTCCTGGCCCCCACCGACCTCGACGGAGAGAACCCGGATCCCCGCCAGGCCCCTGACGTGGTCAGCAACTCCTGGGGCAGCACGAACGGGGCCGATCCCACCTTCTGGTCCGATGTGGCGGCCTGGCGGGCAGCGGGCATCTTCCCTGTTTTCGCCGCCGGCAACGACGGGGAATTGGGCAGTGGGGCCGTGCACTCACCGGGCAGCTTCCCCCACGCCGTGGACGTGGGCGCCACGGACTCCGAGGACGCCATTGCCTACTTCAGTAGCCGGGGCCCCTCCTTCTGGGAGGAAACCAAGCCCGACGTCAGCGCGCCCGGCGTGGACATCCGCTCCAGTGTTCCCGGCGGTGGTTACGAGAGCGGCTGGAGCGGCACCTCCATGGCCACCCCCCACGTGGCGGGACTGGCGGCCCTGCTGCTGGAGGCCGACCCCACCCTGACCGCCGACGACCTGGAGAGCTTCATGAAGTACACCGCCCTCGACCTGGGCGAGCCCGGCCCCGACAACGACTACGGCGCCGGGCGAATTGACGCCTACGATGCCGTCCGTTGGGCCCTGGGGGCGGGGAAGCTCTACGGCACGGTTGGAGTTTCGAGCCCCCCCTCAATCCCCCCAAAAGCTAGGGGGGAAGTTCCAACGCCCAACTTCCAACCTCCAACTTCCAACTTCCAGCTTCCAACCATTCCTGGGGCCACGGTCAGCGGCGTCAGCCAGGCCGGCGACCGATTTGTCGCTACCGCCGACGCCACGGGGACCTACGCCGTGAGCGTGCCAGGGGGCTTCTACGACGTCACGGCCAGCGCGTTCGGCTACCTCTCGGCCACGGTGCAGGGGGTGGAGGTGATCACGGGCTACATGTCCATGCGGGACCTGGCCCTGAAGCCAGCCCCAACGGGAACCCTCAGCGGTCGGGTGACGAAGGAGAGGCCGGAGGAGCCGCTGGCGGCCACCGTCCGCGCCCTGGACACCCCGGCCTCAGCGACGGCGGACGCCGACGGGTTCTACAGCCTGGCCCTGCCTGTGGGCAACTACACGGTAGAGGCGAGCGTGAGGGGGCATCAGATCCAGCGGGCGGTGGTCAGCATCGCCGAGGGTGCAGTGACCAGGCAGGACTTCATCCTACCCGCGGCCCCCTCTCTTCTGCTGGTGGACGCCGATGCCTGGCTGGGGGAGAATGTCACTCTCTACTATCAGTACGCTTTGGATGAGGCCGGCTACCTCTACGATACGCGCCTCATCACCGATACGACCCACGTGCCCACCGCCGAGGAGTTAGGGGCCTACGACGTTGTCTTATGGGCCACACCCTGGCAGTCGCCGGGCTACGTCGGCGCCGACCAGGCTCTGATGGATTATCTGGACGACGGGGGGAAGCTCCTCATCGCTGGCCAGGACGTCGGCTACTGGGACGAATATCAAAGCTACGCTCCGCTCTTCTACGCCGACTATCTGCACGCCAGCTTCCTCGGGGAACCGCAGATCCTGGACGAGTTGATCGGGACCAACATCCTGGAGGGATTGACCCTCACCCTCAACGATACCTACGCCTACAAGGACACGGGCTTCTGCACATTCTCCGGCTGCTTCTATCCCGACGAGATCGAGCCTGCCGACGATGCCGCCTGGCCAATCCTGGCCTATCCCGACGGGGGCATCCGAGGGCTTAAGGCCGAATCGCCTCCCTACCGCGTGCTCTACTTCGGGTTCGGCCTGGAGAGCGTCGGCCCCCGCGACGCACTGGTCCAGACGATGGAGCGGGCTATCGCCTGGCTCACCCTGCCTTCCCTGACCAAGACGGTGGACAGGGAAGAGGTCATTCCGGGCGAGGCGCTGACCTACACCCTGACCTTGAGCAACATCGGCGCCACCGACCTGTCTGGGGTCAGCCTGACCGATCCGATCCCGGAACACACGACCTACGTCCCCAACAGCGCCACCGGCGGCGCGACCTACGACCCCGTCCTCGACCGCGTCCAGTGGAGCGGCACCCTGCCGGCCATGACCCAGATGACCTTCACCTTCCAGGCGGTGGTCGAGGAGCCCCGCCCCCCTGCCCCCCCAAAGTTGGGGGGAACGGGGGGAGGGACGGTCATCACCAACATTGCCACCCTGGACGATGGGCAGGCCCACGTCCTCCAGGCCAGCGCCACCACGACGGTGATGGGGCTCGACCTGACGAGCTCGACCAAGACGACGGACAAGGCTGTAGCCCAGGCTGGCGACACCCTGACCTACACCATCACCCTGAAGAACACAGGCTCTCTCAACGCCACCGGCGTCAGCCTGGTGGATCCTGTTCCTGAGAACACGGTCTACGTGCCCGGCAGCGTCACCGGCGGGGCGGTCTACAACGCGGCCCTTGATCGGATCGAGTGGATGGGGGATGTGTCGGCGGGGAGCGAGCAGGAGGAAGGGGGCTATACCTGGACTGACAGCGACGCGCCCGGCGGCCCAGTCTACGACTGGATGGACATCACGAGGACTGGCGCCCCCATCACGGGCCTGGGGGATGACACCAACGCCGACCCCTTCCCCATCGGGTTCTCCTTCCCCTTCTACGGAAACGAGTTCACCCAGTTCTACTTGAGCAGCAATGGCTTCCTGAGCCTGTCGCCCATCTCCGGCCGCAACTTCAGCAACCTGGCTTTGCCTGCCCCCTTGGCTCCGGGCAACCTGCTGGCTCCCTTCTGGGATGACCTCAACTTCTCCACAAGTGGGGAGGCCTACTACTGGAGTAACGGCGAAGACGCCCTGGTGGTCTCCTACGTGGAGGTGCCCCGCTACGTCAGCGGTGGCCCCTACACCTTCCAGGTCATCCTGCGGGCCGACGCCTCCATCACCTGCCAGTACCAGTCCATGGTTGAGCCTTTGGATGAGGCCACCATCGGCATCCAGAACGCCGACGGCACCCAGGGGCTGACCGTCGCTTACAACGAAGCCTGCGTGCACGACGGGTTAGCTGTTCTGATCTCACCTCCTCCCCCGTCGCACGCCATCGCCTTCCAGGTGAAGATCGCCGACCTGCTGCCGACGGAGACGATCATCACCAATACGGCGATCATTGACGATGGGCGAGGCACGACCTGCGAGCGCCAGGCGACGACCCGGGTCAACACCATTGAGCTGGAAGGTTCGACCAAGGAAGTGGATAAGAGCGTGGCCGTTCCCGGCGAGGTGCTGGCCTACACCCTGACCCTGCGCAACGCCGGGACCGCAGACGCGGCGGACGTGGCCGTCGTAGACCCCATCCCCGCCCACGCCGTCTACCAGCCGGGCAGCGCCAGCGGTGGGGCGATCTACGATGATGTCGCCAACCGGATTCTGTGGAGCGGCGCAGTGCCGAGCGGTAGCCAGGCCTCCTTCTCCTTCGCCGTGCGGACCGCGGCCCCCCTGCCAAATGGCGCGGTCGTCGTCAACACGGCCACCATTGACGATGGCGCGCACCTGCCCTTCACCCAGGCGGCCACTACGACGATAACGGCCCCAGATCTGAGCCCCTCGGAGAAGCAGGTCAGTAGCCCCCTCTCTTTCCCTCCCAAGATTGGGGAGGAGGAAGGGGAGGCGGTGAGTCCCGGCCAGGTGTTGACCTACACCATCCTGGTGAAGAACGGGGGCAGCGGCCCGGCAACGGTGGCCCTGACCGACACCCTTCCCGCTGAGGTCGTCTACGTGCCCGGCTCGGCCTGGGCGGGCAGCGGTGGGCCAGCCATCTACGATGCCTCCACCCATCGCCTCACCTGGAGCGGGCGAGTGCCCATCAGCGCCATGGCCACCGTCCGCTTCGCAGTGCAGGCCACAGGCCAGGGCCCCATCACCAACAGAGTGCTCCTCGACGACGGGGCGGGCAACGTGATTGTGAAGCGTGTGACGACGGGGGGCGAGGAGCACAGGCTCTTCTTGCCTCTCCTCATGCATCCGTGGGAACTCAGCGTACAGCTTCCCGCGCCGTGAGACCTTTGATCACGACCGAGCTGCTTTCTACCACTCCGCCTCGGTCAGAGACCTTCGGCGAACGAGAACGGGGGAACTTGAGTCAGGAGGTAACAGATCCATGAAGCTGATCCAGGCTATCGTTCATAACGACGATGCCGATGCTGTCGTCAATGCCCTGCTCGCCCAGGGTTTCAGAGCCACGCGCATGGGAAGCACCGGCGGCTTCCTGCGAGCAGGTAACACGACCATCGTGAGCGGCGTCGAGGAAGGGCAAGTTGATGAGGTGCTGAATATCATCAAGCAGAATGTCAAGTCTCGCCTGTACACACCGGCATACCCCCAGGCGGAGAAAGTGGAAGTTAGCGGGGCTATCGTCTTCGTGATGAAAGTGGAGAGGCTTGAGAGGCTGTAGAGTGGTAGTCGGAAGGCCCCCCTTGGTGATAACGTTTGAGTGGGATGTCCAAAGTGAAACAATCAAGCAGGGGGCTCACTGCCGTATTTGTGCTTTCCTTGCTCCTGCTGGCAGCCTGTCGGAGAGGGCGTGCTCCCAGACTTCCGAAGTCTTCTCCGACGAGCTCCTGGAAAAGGGAGATATACAGGCGGACCCTTTGGCTGATCTTTATACCAAGGACAAGGAGCTATCCGTATGGCTTGTTGAGAATGAAGTCTAATTTAGAGCAAGTCGTGACTGCCTTAGCAGCCACTCGCCCCCACATTTCCAATCCAGACTACGCCTTGTTAGATCCGCGACTTCTCCCTGAATTGAACATCAAGGAGCGAAGCTCCGCCTCAAACCGACAAGCGATGGGACGCAGATACACGCAGATTTTCGCAGATGAAAAGAAAAATCAGCGTTCATCAGCGTTTATCTGCGTCCAAAATCTTGTCTCATCTGTAAAGAATTTGGGGTGTCAAGGAGTTCAGGCCATAGCTTCAGGGAGAATAGAGCCAACAAAGTTGCAAGAGAGTATCAGGGGCAAAATTAAGGGGATAACTCTGTGCGAATTTTGAGCAGCCCAGCCACAGGTTTCCTGTGGCCTTTTTGTTTGTCCTCTGACTGATGGCCTATCTGGTCCTGAGCGGGTCGCCAGTGGCGGGCAGCAGCAGTGGCCCCGTTGAGCGCCAACGCCCTGTCGCCCCTCCAGGCCTTCACTATGGTTTCTGGCTCTCGCCACGGGCATCCTTTCCCTCCTTGTTGCTGGCCGGCTTGGTCCAGTTAGGGACTCTACCAAAGAGACACACATGGCTTTTGCACCACTCTTCTTGATCATCGTCGTCGCAATTCCTTTGATCTTCGTCAGTCGCAATCGCTTGCGAATGGATCTGGCGGCATTGCTGATCGCCCTGATTCTGGGCCTGGGACAGTTCCTGGGATTGGAGTTGTTAGGCCCTGAGCATACCCCTCAGGCTGCCATCAAAGCGATTTCCGGCCTGAGTGAGCCGGTGGTCTTGACGCTGCTCAGCCTCTTCATCATAGCGCAGTCGCTAGACAAATCCGGCGTCACACGTTGGATCGCGCGCCGTCTCATTGATCTTGGTGGCCGATCGGAGCGGCGGTTGATCGTGTTATATGCCACCAGCACGGCTTTCCTGTCGTTGTTCATGAACAACCTGGCGGCGGGTGCACTGTTGCTGCCCAGTGCCATGGAAACCTGCCGCCGCACCGGTATCAAGCCCAGCAAGTTGTTGATTCCGGTGGCTTACGGCAGCTTGTTGGGTGGCAGTGCGACTTACTTCACCACCGCCAACATCATCGCCAGCAATCTGCTGGCCTCAGCCCATCCGCCCCAGGCGATGTTGCACGTATTGGATTTCACGCCGACCGGCGGTCTGATCGTCCTCGCTGGGATCGCCTTCCTGGGATTGGTCGGTCCTCGCCTGTTGCCCAATCGGCCGCCCGCGCCTGAACTGATGATGACTCGCTACACCGGCAGCGATCTGGAAGATTACTATCAACTCAACGAGCGATTGTGGGAAGCTATGGTGCTGCCTGATTCGCCTTTGGCCAATAAGTCGCTGGCCGAAAGTCGCATTGGCGAGCAACTGGGGCTGGCTATTGCCGGTGTATGGCACGGTCGGCAGGCGATCTTCTCGCCATTACCCGACCAGGTTATCCACCCGGCCGATATTCTGCTGATCGTCGGTCGAGAAGAGCGCGTGCAGCAGTTGACCGGGCTGGGCTTGAAGATCGGACGCGAGAACACCAATAACCACATCAGTGCGCGCGGTGTCTCGCTCATCGAAGCGATGCCTGCGCCGCATTCGCAAGTCTTAGGCCGCACGTTGCGCGAACTGGAGTTTCGCACCCGATATGGCTTCACTGTGCTGGCACTGTATCGCAACAGGCGTAGCTATCGCACTGATGTTGGCGACTTCAAGCTGACGCTGGGCGATTCCCTGTTGATGATCGGCTCGCGCAACAAGTTGAAGCGTCTGTACAGCAATCCAGATTTCATCGTCTTGGAGCCTGACCCAAGCGATCAACCTGTGCAGCGACTGCCAGCCGGCCTGACGGTGGTCGTGATCGCCGCCGGAATCATCGCCTCGTTTCTGGGCCTGCCGGTGCATTTTTCGATGCTGGCCGGCGCGCTGCTGCTGTTGATCACCGGAATGTTGAGCATGGAGGAAGCCTATCGGGCAGTTGAATGGCAGGCCATCTTTCTGATCGCCGGGATGTACTCGGTGAGTCTGGCCATGGTCAATACCGGGCTGGCCACAAGGATCGGCGAGGTCGTGGTCGCCATCGTGACCCCGCTGGGGCCATTGGGATTGGCCGCAGGGGCCTATCTCTTGACGGCGGCATTGACGCAGGTGATGGGCGGACAGGTCACGGCGTTAGTGACCGGGCCGATCATGATCAGCGCAGCAATCAGCCTGCACACCAGCCCGCAAGCAGTGGCCGTAGCAACGGCCATCGGCTGCTCGGCGTCTTTCTTCACGCCCCTCGCGCACCCGGTCAACATCCTGATGATCGCGCCGGCGAATTACGAGTTTGAGGACTTCTTCCACATGGGCTGGCGCTTGACGATTGTGTGCTTTGTTATGCTGCTCGTCGGCCTGATCGTCTTCTGGAGACTATAAGGCTTGGCGTACCACCATCCCCTCAAAGCTCTGGCCAAAAGCCGGCCGGGCGTGACCCTGGGCTGGGCATTTCCCCTTACGCTTCGGCGATGATAGAGGGTTTCTGCTTGAAACGCACCGGACATCCGTTCAGGCGATGAGATGCTGACTAAGGTGGAACAACCCCACACCCACGATGTGTCGGACAGTCCCCTCAACAAAGCAAATCACCGACGCGCTCGCCCGAGCCGGCATCACTAAATCCCCGTCTCACCTGGTGGGCCGCACGATCTACTGGCTGCTGCTTCTGACCTTCCTGATGGTCGCCGTCGAGAGCCTGGGACTGACCCCCGCCGCCATGGCTTTGCGCGCACTCGTCGCCTATTTGCCCCGCGTGCTGGGGGCTGCGATCGTGCTCATCAGCGGCGCGCTTATCGGCCAGTTCCTCGGCAGGGGGGCTCAGGCGTTGGCGGCGGGCAGTGGCGTTGAGTTTCACGCCGCGCTGGGGCGGGCCGTGCAGTACATCGTGCTGGCTATGGCAGCCATCCTGGCCGCGGACCAGTTGGGACTGAACACGACGCTGCTCAACAACGTGTTGGGCAACCTGCTGACCGTGGCCGGCGCGGCGCTGGCGCTGGCCTTCGCCCTGGGCAGCCGAGAGGCGGTGCGTAACCTGCTGGCCGGCTTCTATGCCAAGGACCTGTTTGAGATTGGGCAAACAGTGGAGGTGGATGGGTACAGGGGTACGCTGGAGGCCATCGGCCCGCTTAAGGCCCTGCTCACTACGGCGGAGGGCCGCGTCACCGTGCCCAATTCGGTTCTGATGGACAGATGTGTAACAACAACTGGCTAGCTTATCACTCATTGAGCACTGAAAGGAGCAGCTATGGAAGAATTGATAGAAACAGGACAAGAGGAGGAGGTCCGGGCGGAAGAGGCCAAAGTTGATCTCAACACGGCCACCGCTGCCGACCTGGAGGCCCTGCCGGGCATCGGCCCTGCCTATGCCCGGAGGATCATCGAGTACCGCCAACAAAGGGGACCCTTCACGGACATCGGTCAGATCAAAGAGGTGCAAGGCATCGGGGAGGCCCTCTACGCTCGAATAAACGGCAGGCTCGCCGTGGGTGAGGAAATCTCAGAGCAGGTGCCCGCCGAGCAGGCCAAGCCGACCAGTGAGGAAATCTCAGAGCAAGCGCCCACCGAGGAGGTCGAGCCGACCAGTGAGGAGATCTCAGAGCAAGCGCCCACCGAGGAAGCCAGGCCGACCGGGGGGGAGATCGAGCCCGAGATCAGAGCGGCTAAGCCGCCTTTTGCCATCAGGGGAGTGTGGTGGGAGCTGGCCAAGGCGCTGTTGATCGTCGTCCTCAGCACCCTGCTGGGGGTAGCTATCTCCCTGGGCGTGATCTATTCCTACAATGGCACCCTCGATTTCTCCAGACAGCGGGACGTGGTTGCCCTGAAAGCCCAGGCGGGAGAATTACAGAGGGCCAACGAGAGCTTGCAGTCGGACCTGGAGGCCGTCACCGGGCGAGTGGGGGATCTGGAAGAGAAGACCAAAGGACTTGAGGACCTCAAAAAGGATGTGGCGAGCCTCAAGACCGACGTTGGGAACCTCAGCAAGGATGTGGAGAGTCTCAAGACTGACGTTAGTGACCTCAAGGGTGATGTGGAGATCCTCAAGACCGACGTCAGTGACCTCAAGAAGGAAGTGGAGGTAGTCAGGCAGGAGGCTGCCAAGTTCAACAGCTTCCTGAACGCCCTGCGTGATCTCCTCATTGAGACCCAAGGGGCACCTGCTCCCACGCCCACGCTCAGGCCGACGCCTGCTCCCACGCCGACGCCTTAGCAAGCACAACTGACAATCAGGGCTGACCACTGGGTCGGCCCGATGCTGGCATATCCGTCGTAGTTGTTCATCCCCTTCCCCTCGCAGGGGGAGGGTTGGGGTGGGGGTTGCCCGTTTGTGGAAACCCACCCTCCCCCTGCCCCTCCCTGGGAGGGAGGGGTGAATGCTTATTGCCCATCAAGGAGGAGCCGTGACTGAGAAAAAGAAGAGATCTGCCCTGGCCCGCATTTTGGGCTTCTTTTGGACTCTGATCAAGTTCATCCTGGTGTTGGCCATCATCGCTGCCCTGGGGGTAGGTATCTACTGGGGTGGCTATTACGCCTACCAGGGGATCGTATCGCCCATCGCCAGCAACACCAAGGCCATCAACCTGCTCCAGGATGACCTGGAGGCAGCCAGGAGTGAGCTGAGCCGGGAGCTGGCGGCCCAAAACGAGAAGATCGCCCAGCTCTCGACGCAACTGGCCGATTATGAGGAGCGAATAACCGGTCTGCAGGATGAGCTGACCGCCGGGACCGCTCGAATAGCGGAATTGGAGAAGGCGTTGGTTGATGGAGACCAACGGATGGCCGACCTGGAGAGTGAGTTGAGCTCACAGAGCGAAAGGGTGGCTGGCTACGCAGAGCGACTAACTGGGCTCAAGGATGAGCTGGACGCCAGGGCCACTCAAATAGCGGGGTTGGAAGAGTCGCTGGTTGACAGAGACCAGCGGATAGCTGACCTGGAGAAAGGGTTGAGCTCGCAGAACGAGGGAATGGCCGAGTTGGGCGCCAGACTGGCCGAGCTGAAGGCCGAAGCAGTGGCGCCGGAGGAGGAGATAGCCCGGCTCAATGTTCAGGCCCTGCTCTTGAAGGCCTCCCAAGAGGCTATCAAAGCCAGCATCCGCTTGATTCAGAACAATCCAGGTGCCGCCAAAGAGGAGCTAGGGCTGGTAGAGGCCAGCCTGAGGGCCGCCTTTGAACTGCGCGACGAGGAAGCCAGGGCCGCCATCTCTGAACTCCAGGATCGCCTGGCCGACGTGATGAGGGACATTGATGAAAACCCCTTCGCTGCCACCGAGGAACTGGAGATCCTCTGGCGGAGCATGGATGCGCTCATCGGCCCCAGCGACTAAGGAGACTTCCCTCTGGGCTGTCGCTCTGGGACAGCGGGAGGAGAGATGACCAATGAGTGAGCGAGACTTCTTGAGCGAGATCCGCTTCAGTCGTGGACTGGGCTTGGGGCGAGCAATCGCTCTCAGTGTAGGAGTGATGCTCATCCTGTCAATCTTCGTGTTGACGGGTGGAAATGTATCTGCGTGTCTCGGTGCAGACGGGTGATGCAGACCCGGCCAGATTTCGATCAAGCCACACACAGTCCGTCTCAGAAATCCAACGTGTGATGACACTGGTAGGAGATTAACCTGTGACAGAACCTTTGGAGGCCCCCGTGGCCGTCTTTCTCACCATTATGGCTGTCATTTTGATCACGCCGCTGCTCTCCGAGCGCGTCCGCTTGCCGGGCATCGTGGGGCTGATTCTGGGGGGCATCCTGGTCGGTCCGCACGGCCTGGGCCTGCTGGCCACGGGTCGCGTGATCGAGCTATTGTCCACGGTGGGCCTGATCTATCTGATGTTCAGTGCCGGGCTAGAAATTGACCTGCGTCAATTCAGCCGCGTGCGCAACAAGGCCCTGCTCTTTGGCCTTTTTACCTTCACGTTTCCTCTATTGTCTGGCATCGCGCTGGGACGTGGATGGAGGTTGAACTGGGCCAGCGCCGTACTCCTGGGCTCTGTCTACGCCTCGCACACGCTGGTAGCTTTCCCCATTCTCAGTCGCCTGGGCATCGTCCGCAACGAAGCTGTCTCGGTGACCATCGGGGCCACGGTTTTTACTGACGTGGCCGCCCTGCTCGTGCTGGCTATTGTGGCCGGCACACAGGATGGCGATGCATCTGTCCTCTCTGTCGTCGGGTTGATCGCGCTGATGATCGGCTACGCGCTGCTGGTTCTCCTGGGGTTGCCACGCGCAGGTAAACTGTTCTTCCGTCGCTTCACCAGCAGAGCCATCGAGTTTCAATTCGTGCTCGTGGCCCTGTTCGTGGCCGCTTTGCTGGCCGAGCGAATCGGTATGCACGCCATCGTCGGGGCCTTCCTGGCTGGCCTGGCCATCAACTCGACCCTGCCAGCCCGGAGCGCCGTGATCGGTCAGGTGCTGTTTCTGGGCGAATCGTTTTTCATCCCGATCTTCTTGATGTACATTGGCATGATCACCGACCCACTGGCAGTGCTGGTCAATACACAAACGCTGCTTATCGGTGCGGGAATGACGATGGCCGTCTACGCGGCCAAGTTTGCAGCGGCCTGGGTAACCACTCGCGTCTTCCACTACTCCCGCGATGAGCTGTTTACCATGTGGGGGCTTTCACAGGCTCAGGCGGCGGCCACTCTGGCTGCGATCCTGGTCGGGGTGGAGATCAACCTGTTTCCCATGACGATTTTCAACGGCGCCATTCTGATGATCCTGTGCACCTGTATCACCTCCCCCTTGCTGGTGCAGCGTTTCGGCTTACGCCTGCATCCATCTGAAGCACCCAGGGAGAAAGGGCCCCTTTTTGACAGAATCCTGGTGCCCATTGCCAATCCCAAAACCCAGGAACATTTGATCACCCTGGCAGATATCCTGAGCCGTATCTCCAAAGGCACATTATTGCCCCTCCACGTGGCGCAAGAGGTCAACAGACGAATTGTAGGACTGGAGCACCAGCAACAGTTGTTGGAAAGGGTGCCGGAGATCCTGAACGATCCCGAAACTCAGATTCAGCCGGTGCGTCGAGTGGATGCCTCTATCGCCAAGGGCATCCTTCATGCGGCGATTGAGAACGAGGCCTCTTTGATCGTTATGGGCTGGCGCGGTAAGCCGACGTTCCGCCAGAGCATCTTCGGCACGGTGTTGGACGAGGTGGTCTGGCATGCTACCGTACCGGTCATGGTGGGCCGGTTGATCACGCCGATCAACGCCATGCGGCGGGTCGTGTTGGTCGTCCCCCCCAACAGCCTCGGCGCCGGTTTGACTGGCAAGACGCTGGAGATCGTCACCACGGTAGCCCAGGCAATCAACGTGCCCCTGCTTGTTCTGGCCGCACAACGTTACGCGGTCAATCTGCGTGACGGGTTGGACAAACTGAAACCCGAACAGCCTTATGAGGTCGTTCGTTTGGGAAGCAATGTGATCCAGGACGTGGCAGATAGGGTCGGTGAAGAAGATCTCATGGTGGTCACGACCATGGGCTCACAAAGGCGCTTCCGCTCCAGTCTGGGCCACATTCCAGAACAGTTGGTGGCAGCGATACCTGGTTCAATCGTGATGATCCATTACCCATAACGACGGAGAGGGAATCCAATGCACAAAGCAGGGGAACAGACGGGCCACAGCCCTTCGACCCTTCGGCAAAGCTCAGGGCAGGCTACGCTCAGGACAGGCCTGGTGCGGGAACTGGGGCTGATCGAGGCCCTGGCCATCGGCCTGGGAACCATGATCGGAGCGGGCATCTTCGTTCTCTCCGGCATCGCTGTGGAGCGAGCGGGGCCGGCGGCCGCTCTCTCGTACGTGACAGCAGGGCTCATCTGCCTGCCCATCGCCATGACCATCTCGGAATTGGCTACCGGGATGCCCAAAGCAGGTGGCAGCTATTATTTCATCTCGCGCGCTCTGGGCCCTCTGGCTGGCTCCATCGTCGGCCCTGGCAACTGGCTGGGCCTGACCTTCGCTACCGGCTTCTATCTCATCGGCTTTGGCAAGTACGTCAGCTACTTTCTGCCGGTGCCCACCTGGGCGGCCGTTGTGGTGGCAGGGCTGTTTTTCATCTACCTCAATTACCGGGGGGCCAAGGTCTCAGGCCGGATTCAGAACGTCATTGTGGCCATCCTGGTAGCCATCCTGGCCCTCTTCGTGGCACGGGGCATTTTCAACATTGATCCTGCCTTGCACAAACCCTTCTTCCCCTACGGATGGGGGGCAGCAGTGGCCACGGTAGGGTTGATCATCGTCTCCTTCACGGGCTTCGAGAAGGTCTCCACCCTTGCCGAGGAGATCAAGCGGCCAGGCCGCAACCTGCCGCTGGCTATCGTGGGCTCGGTGGTCATTGCCACCATCCTCTACGGGAGCATTCTCTTCGTGGCGACGGGCATCCTCCCTTACCAGGAGATCGGGCGCCTGGAAGCGCCGCTGGTGGAGGCGGCGAACTTGTTCATGAGCGGGGTGGGAATCGCCGGCATGTCCCTGGCGGCGCTGCTGGCCACCGCCTCCTCCGCCAACGCGGCCATCATGGCCTCCTCGCGTATCAGCTTCGCCATGGGCCGGGACGAGATCCTGCCCTCCTGGTTCAACGAGATCCATCCCAGGTACATGACCCCCCACAGGGCTATCCTGGTCACCGGCGGGCTGGCCCTGCTTTTGGCGCTGAGCGGCCGAGCCGAGGAGTTGGCCGAGATATCCAGCGCCCTGTTCATGGTTTCTTACGCCCTGCTGAGCTTGAGCGCCATCGTGATGCGCCAGGCCCATCCCCCCGATTACAAGCCGGCCTTTCGGATCCCCCTCTACCCCTGGTTGCCCCTGGTGGGAGGCAGCCTGTGCCTTCTGGTCATCACCACCATGGCCCGAACCTCTCAGGTGGCCAGCCTGATTCTCATAGCTCTGAGCCTGGGATGGTACTTCGTTTGGGGAAGGAAGAGAACTGAAGTGAGGGGAGAGTTGGTCACGCTGATGGCACAGGAGCGGCCTCTGGAGCGCGTGGTGGCCGCTGCAGCACACGTCATGGAAGGGGCGCGTCGCGAGATTCTGGTGCCGATAGCTAATCCTGCCACCGCCAAGACCCTGACCACCCTGGCGGCCAAACTGGCTGGCCAGCAGGGCCGGGTGGTGGCTCTCCGGGTCGTGCCATTTCCTGGCACCGTGCCCCTATCGGCGGCTCAGGAATACCTGGAAAGCCAGGAGGATAGCCACCGCGATCTCCTGCGGCGAGCGGCCAAGCACGGGGCTAAGGCCGGCGTGCGGGTGGAGATGCTCTTGCAGGCCGCTCGCGGAGCGGCCTCAGGGATCCTGGGGGTGGCCGAGGCTCGCCCGGATACCGGGCTGATCCTCCTGGGCTGGCGGGGGCCGATGACCCTGGCGCGGGTGCGGACCAGCATAGACAAGGCGGTGGTGCAAAGAGCCTCCTGCGATGTGGCCGTGCTGCGGGATCGGGGACTCGACCAGGCGAAGCGGGTGCTGATCCCCGCTGGCGGCGGCCCCCACGCCCGGCTGGGGATCGAACTGGCCCACCGCCTGGTGACGAGCGAGGCAGGACAGTTGACCGTCCTGCGGGTCCTCCTCCAGGGCAGAGAGGAGCCCGATCTCGAGCAAGAGGAAGAGCTCCTGCACAAGCTGGCTGAGGAGATCCTGGGAGAAGCCAATGAGCGGGTGCAGGTCAAGACCGTCAGGGCAGTTTCGGTCGTAGGGGGAATCGTGACCGAAGCTCAGGAGGGAGAATACGACCTGGTGGTCATCGGCGCCTCGGAAGAGTGGTTCATGCGCAACTGGCTGTTCGGCTCGATCCCCGACGTGGTGGCCGAACGGGCCCGCTGCTCGGTGCTCATGGTGCGCAAGCACGAGCCGTCGGCGGTCTCCTGGTTGCGACGGAAGCTGAAGCACATAAGTGGTCGGTTTTGATGGGATGGGCGGTGATATAGGGAGGCGTTGTCATTGACCCTCACCCACCCCCGTCCTTCGGACTCCCCCTCCCTCTCCCGAAATCGGGAGAGGGAGGGGGACGGGGGAGGGAGAGGGCGAAAGGAGATGGTCACTTTTGAGTGATCTGTTAGCACGGTTTCTAAACAGAAGAAGCACAGCCATCCTGGTCGCTCTGTTCATTCTGGTGCTATTATCGCTCTTCGCTTCGCAGGTTTCTGTTCATCAGCTCCTGTTGAACTGGACGGGTGAGGAGGACCTCCTGCCCCAGGTGCGGGGGGTGTTCCAACTGGCCTCTAACCTGACCCGACCGCAGCCAGAGACCAGACCTGATGCTCTCGTGTCCCACGCTGGCGTCTGTCCTTTCGGCATCAACGTGTTTCTGGAGCAGGAAGTGGAACCGGAGAAGCGGGAGCGCACTTTGCAAATGATCAGCCAGGCTGGCTTCAAGTGGATTCGCCAGGAGTTCCCCTGGGAGGACATCGAGATCCACGGCCAGGGCGATTTCGAGGACCGTCGCCACGAGCCCTACCGCTCGGCCTGGGCCAAGTATGACAACATTGTGGAATTGGCCGAAAAGTACGGCCTTTCCATCATCGCCCGCCTCAGTAACCCCCCGGCCTGGTCACGGGCAGCAGGCGACGAGATCGGCACCTACGCCCCACCCGACGACTACAACGACTTCGGCGACTTCGTCTACGCCGTGGTGAGCCGCTACCAAGGCCGCATCAAGTATTACCAGATCTGGAACGAACCCAACATCTACCCGGAGTGGGGCGAGCAGGCGGTGGATCCCGAGTCCTACACCGAGCTGCTCAAGATCGGCTACACCAGAGCCAGGGAGGCCGACCCCGACTGCGTGATCATCAGCGGGGCCCTGGCCTCCACCATTGAGCTTGGCCCAAGAAATCTCAACGACTTCATCTTCCTGCAGCGGATGTACGACGCCGGGGCCGGTGACTACTTTGACGTCCTGGCCATGCAGGGTTACGGTCTCTGGTCGGGCCCCTACGATCGGCGGATGCGGCCTCGGGTCATCAACTTCTCCCGCCCCCTCTACGTCCGCGACATCATGGTCAAGAACGGCGACGAGCACAAGCCAATTTGGATCTCTGAGATGAACTGGAACGCCGTCCCCGCCGACTTTCCCACCAAGCCCTACGGCTACGTTACCGAGGAGCAACAGGCCCGCTACGTAGTGGAGGCATATCGGCGGGCTCAAGCAGAGTGGCCCTGGGTGGGCGTAGTCAACTTCTGGTTCTTCAAGCGCCCCTCCGAGGCGGAGAAGGACCAGCCCTGGTATTACTTCCGCATGGTCGAGCCCGATTTCACCCCACTGCCTGTTTACGACGCTGTGAAGGAGTACACTCACCAGTCATCAGTACCGGGGGCGAATTGCAGGTGATCACGGTGAGCACCGGGTGCACATCACGGCCCTGGACGAGGGTGCGGCCCTCGACGGCTTCATCGTGCGGAGGAGGGCCAGCTATCAGGTGGAGCGAATCGTGTGAGGCTCGGCTATTGGAGGGGCGCTTTGGGTGATGGGCCACATCCTCCGGCGGAGGTGAGTGATGGATTCAATCAGGGTCCTGTTAGCCAACGACCACCCCGTGGTGAGGGCTGGCATAAAGGCAGAGCTGGATGGCGCGGACGGAATCGAGGTTGTTGGGGAGGCATCAATTTGCGCACCCTGGCCCTCAGCGCCTACGATGAGAACGCCTTCGTCTTCGGGCTCCTTTCTGCAGGGGCGACGGGATACGTCCTCAAGGAAGAGGCATTGGATACGATTGTGGAAGCTATTCGTGCAGCTTCTCGTGAGGAACTTTGGCTTAGCAAGAGGGTGCAGGAGAAGGTGGTGAGGAAGGCAGTAGGTGATAGGAAGAGATTCCCTTCACCGAACGGGAGCTGGACGTCTTGCGGCTGCTGGCCAAGGGGTGGAGCAATGCGCGCATCGCTCAGGAGTTGGCTGTCAGCGAGGGACGGTGCGCTATCACCTGCGGAACATTTACGACACGGTTTACGGCCGCCTTATATCGGTCATGTAACGTGCTGGTCATTGTGGTACTGCTCCTGGGACTCTTGCCTTCTGCCCAGAACGTGAGCTCGCCGACGTTCGAGCCGCCGGTAGCTCATGCCCAGGAAGGGGCAACCATACCCCTGGAGGAAGTGCTGGCCCCGCCAGATGAGCCTGGCCCCTCGGCGGATGGGCTATCTGGCCAGCTCCTGGCGACCAGGATGGCGGAGCCGGGGGGAGTGAGCCCAGACGACCTCATCGCCTACACCGTCGTCCAGACCAACACGACGGGAGTGATGGATGAGCCCGATCCCTCGGTGGACGGGGCGTCCGACGGGCTGCTGGTGACCAAGACAGCGGAGCCAGCGGTGGTGAGCCCCGACGACCTGATCACCTACACCATCGCCCTGACCAACACGACGAAAGTGGTGATGGAGGGGTTGGTGGTCAGCGATCCCCTGCCCGACGGTTTGGCCTACCTGCCTGGCAGCGCCGACGATGGAGTTTACGACCCCGGTACCAAGGCGCTCACCTGGGACATCCGGGAACTGGCGGCAGGGGCATCCCTGTCCCTCGCCTTCCAGGCCCGGGTGCGAGGCGACGTCCTGGACGACCTGGTCGTCAACCTGGCCGAGGTGACGGGCGGGGGTCTGGCTGATCCTGTCCAGGCTAAGGCGACGGTGGCGGTAGTGAGTCGGGCCGTCATCACCCCCCAGGAGGGTGGAGTGCTGGTCTCACCCAGCGGTCGGGTGCGAGTGGAGTTCCCCGCTGGCGCCGTGACCCAGCCTGTCGAGGCGACTTACCACTCGCTGGACGTCCGTCGGCTGCCGCCAGGTCAGACCGGCCTGGCGTTGCAGTGCGAGCTGACGGCCCGGCCGGCGAACGCCGAAGCAAGCGATTTACCCATCACCCAGTTCCAGGCGCCCTTGCGTCTGACGGTGGACCTCACGGGGCTGGTGGACGTGGAGGCGATGGGGCAATACAAGATGCTGTTCGTGGGCTACCTGGACGAGGCCACCGGCCGCTGGGTGCACCTGCCGCTGGTAGACCAGCAAGAGGGCCCCGTGCTGACGGTGGAGGTGGAGCACTTCAGCATTCTCGGTGGTGGATTGGATGGGAGCACGGACAACCAGGGCTGGAAATTGCTGTACAACTCTATCTGTGAGTTTTTCCGGACGCCAGGTTCAATGACCTGGGACTCGTGATACAGGCGCGCGAATCTCTCCAAAATTGGATTCTGGCTTAACAACTGAATAATCTGACCGCACGACCTGT